>Ga0187843_10000412_pt1 | contig 31148 bp, 37 predicted proteins | sample SpaLakP09_SKY_43_FD_134516 | JGI IMG/M metagenome (GOLD analysis project Ga0187843, IMG submission 134516) | Oligotrophic lake water microbial communities from Sparkling Lake, Wisconsin, USA - SP09_SKY_43 | ecosystem: Environmental > Aquatic > Freshwater > Lake | place: USA: Sparkling Lake... | reverse complement strand
GTTGTAAGAACATAAGTTTGCCTTGTTTGATGCCGTTGACGTGTTGTGCAGAGAAAGGATGTTTAGAATTAAGTGAGTCGTGTTTCAAAATAAATTCGACATATTCACCTTGAACCAAATATTTAAATTGTTGTTCGCCAACCAATGCAGAATGATGAACAAAAATATCTCTATTTTGATATTCCTTTTCCAAACAAGTAATAAATCCATAACCTACCTTGTTATTAAACCACTTCACTACACCCACATATCTCTCTATATCACTCATTTATTTATTTTCTTATAAATACTCTTTATATTCTTTTCTTTCTTCCAACAAACTATCATTCTTTTCTTTTTACAACAAAATATCATTCTTTTCTTTTTCCAACAAAATATATTATTCATTAATAATATATCTATCTTCTCAACTATTCTTTTATCAACAACTTAATTATTCATTCTTCCAAGAAATAATAATTATTTATCAAAAATATACAATTCTTTTTTAACAATTATTTATTCCATGAACTAAATCATTCATTTTATAGAAAAATAAAAATATATATTTTTTGCAACAATTATTTTTCTCAACAATTATTTCTTCCAAGAACTAAATTATTAATTTTATAAAAAGTAGAGAAAAAAGAAGAAATTATTCTTTCTTCCAAGAAATAATAATTATTTATCAAAAATATACAATTCTTTTTTAACAATTCTTTCTTCCAAGAAATAAATTATTCATTTTATAAAAAATAATTATTAAAACAAATAACAATTATTTTTCTCTACTTATCAAAAATATACAATTCTTTTTTAACAATTCTTTCTTCCAAGAAATAAATCATTCATTTCCAAGAACTAAATTATTAATTTATAAAAAGTAGAGAAAAAGAAATAATAATTATTTATCAAAAATAATATCACTCATTTCTGCTTTCATCACTCATTTCTGCTTTTTATAATTATTCTTTGTATAACATACATCTTGCACTAATTATGGTTTCCAGAATGTAGAGAAAGATTAATATTTATAATTGAAGATTTAATTCTTCTCTACAAAAATAAAATTCTATAAAGTCTTTTTGTAATAAAAATGCCTTAAAGCATTTTTATTATCCAAAAGAAATCGTTTTTGACGATTTCTTTTGACTTTTTGAAAATGGAACCCTCTTTTTTGGGTTCCATTTTGGATGACTAAATTTGTGATTGAGAAATATTTTGGTAATTTGTTATATTATTTATTACTTATTTCAATAAGAATTGATAATATTAATTTATCATATTTGAGACGATAAAATAATTAAGAGAAATAAGAGAAAAATGTAATTCAAAATGTAATCATTCTCTCTAATCTAATTTAACATCATTTTCAGTAATAAATATATAATGAACAACAAAAAATATACAAAAAACTCTTGCAAATATTGTAATTATATTAGAAAATTGAAATGATATTTTATTAACAATAATATATCATTTGAAGACAATGAGTACCAAAGTTTGTTATAAATGCAATAAAATGGTTGGACGCAACCACGAAGGAAAATGGATATATTATCGTAAATTTGCATTTGATACAAAAAATATTTGCTACAAATGTGATTATATTTGCTTTCCTATTGACCACGAGATTTGGAAATGTACAGGTTGCAATAATTATTATAATAGAAATGTGGAATTTTGTGATACAATTACTTCTTATTGTATTCCTTGTCTCTCAAAATATAGAGAAAGTATTGATACCGATTTAACATGTACTTGTCTCATTTGTACTGAAATAAATAATTCCTTTCATTTCATCCCAAAATAACATCACTCATTTATCGAATCATTACTCATTTCTACTTTATTAATAATATAGTTTCTCTACTATAATAGTTTATTATACTATTTTTCTTTTCTTGGAAAAGAAGGATGAATTAGTTTAACAGATGAATTTCAAGGAGTGAATTGTGTACTGATAAATATTTTTGTAAATTAATAATATTACTTATTTCAAAACGAAGTAATAATATTATTTTATCATTTTTTTTACACGATAACATAAATAGGCAAAATAGGCAATAAATGTAAATAAAAATGTAAACATTTGCACTAATTATGGTTTCCAGAATGTAGAGAAAGATTAACATTTATAATTGAAGATTTAATTCTTCACTACAAAAACAAAAATTCTATAAAGTCTTTTGACTTTTTGAAAATGGAACCCTCTTTTTTGGGTTCCATTTTCAAGGACTGAATTATGAGACTGAAAAATATTATTGTAAATTATCCATATTATTATTACTTCTAGCAGTAAGAAGTGTTAATAATAACTTATTAGTTTTGAGACGATAAAATAATTAAGAGAAATGGAACTAAATCTGTCATTAAAACGTCATCAATTGTAATCATTTCTCTGGAATATCTATAAATATAATTTAAGACTATTTTCAGTAATAAATATATAATGAACAACAAAAAATATACAAAAAACTCTTGCAAATATTGTAATTATCACACACAAAATAATAGTGATTATAATAAACATTTACTCACAAAAAACATCTAAAAAATGTATCAATTAATACTACAATTAATACTAATACTACAATTAATACTAATACTAATACTAATGCAAATGCAAATACTAATACTAATACTAATGCTAATGCTAATGCAAATACTAATACATTTACATCCGTAAAAAAATATAAATGTGAAAATTGTTCCAAAGAATATTCTTATAGACAAGGATTACATTTTCATAAAAATAAATGTACAGGATATAATGTTGTAAAAGAAACAGAAATGAATAAAATATTAAATGCAGTTACTACTCAACATACATTAGTAGAGACATTTGTAGAAAAACAACAAATATTTGTAGATAATCATCAATCATTTGTAGAAAAACAAACATCACTTATTGAAAAATCAATCTTCTTTGATTAATGAATTAACAATGAAAATAAATGAATTAGAAAAGAAACAATCCATTGTTAATGTTAATAATATTACTAATAACAATAAATTTGATATTAATGTTTATTTGAATGAAACATGTTCAAATGCATTAAACTTTGAAGATACTATTCCAAAAATATTTGATTTAGAAATGTTTAAAGAATTTGATGGAAATAAAACTCAAAATAAAGAACAATTGAATAAATATTTTCATAATCTATGGAAAATATACCTCAAATAGAGAGACCTATTCAAACAAAAAGTGTTAAAAATAAAAATTGGTATGTGAAATCCAAAAACCAATGGGAAAAAGGGTCCGAACAATATATGGATTTTGAAAATCCTTATTCACCCATTCGTGGTGTTTATATTTATGTAAATCGTGCAATTCTATAAAAAGGGCGGTCGCCCTTTTCAGCAGAAAATATAAATGCCTTGAGGCATTTATATTTTTGTCACTACAATGATAATAGTGATAAATATTCCGAAAGTTTTAATGATAAAATTATGAAATGTAGAATGAACCTAACAAACGTTGATGAAATATTTTTGTCTATTTCTATAAAAAGGGCAGTCGCCCTTTTCAGCAGAAAATATAAATGCCTTGAGGCATTTATATTTTTACCTTCATTATTACAAGAAAATAAAATAGAACAAAAATATATAGAAAATGAAAAATAATTATATTTCTTTGAAAATAAATATAATTCACAAAAGTAGAGAAGATAAATATAGATAATTTGGTTTTTCTTCAAATTCTAACTCTCTACAATATTCAAAAAATAATAATATATTTTTTGGTATATCTGTCTCCTTTTTTAGTATCAAATATTTATCTTTTACATCTATTTTCTTTTTCAACAAAAAATACATGATGTATACTAATGACTCCAAATCATCTCTCCTATTACCTTCTTCACCTTCCAATACCCTTATACTAACATAATTTGGCGTTCCTATTATTTGTTTATTACTTTTTGTCTGTATTAAACCTTTATAAGTCTTAGAAAATCCATAATCTATTAAATATATAAATTTCTTATTTTCATCATACAAAAAATTATCTGGTTTTAAATCACGATGTATTAACCCTTTGGAATGTATATATTCAACGATATTTAACATTTGATTTAAACAATCCATTGTATTAATAGGTTTTCCCAATAATTGTATTGCCATATAATTATATTCTTCATCTACTCCAAACCAATATAGTTTAGGAATTCCAACATTATTTTTATAATAATTTAAATATTGATATATCTTTGTTTCATTCTTTAATAATCCAATATCATTTCTTTTCTCTACTTTTATTGCAACTAATTCTTTCGTTCTTATATTTTCTGCTTTATATACACTACCAAAAGATCCTTCTCCTATTTTTTCTACAAGTATATATTTTTTCCCTATTAAACCATTCATAATATATTATTTCATTTCTTCTTTAATTTTCAGTTCTCTTTTTTTCCATATAATATTAAAAAAATTGAAATATTTTTATCAAACAAAGATATTTTAATTATCACATCATACAATGTCTTCCAAAACTGGTATTCGCATTATTACTGCTGAAGAAAGCAAACAATTCTTTGATTCATTTCAACAAGAAAAAGGAAAGAAAATGATTTTTGAAAAATCATCCAAGACCAAATTGCCAAAAGAAGACACCAAGATTGTCAAAACACCCAAGTCTCCCACGAAACGCAGAGAAACAAGAGAAGCAGAACTCATTGCTGAAGAACAAGAAAAAGAACGAATGAAACGAGAACAGATAAACCAACCAGATGAACACGCTCTTGAATGTGCCTATGAATTTATGAACTTTCTTTTCAAGACACTGTTTTCAAAGAAAAAAGGCAACACGTTTGCTCATGTGCGTGAATTGATTGACAATAATGAAACAGAAAAAGCTGTCCTTACGCTTTCGGAAATTGTTCGTGGACCACGATTTACCAATTCGGTTCCAACATGGATTGAACGAATCACCTTTTGGATGACACAAAAATGGGAATATGAACCAGAAAAATGTTCTCATTACAGACCTTTGCCACATCTGGTCTTTAACAAACTGATTACCATTGTTGCATTTGATGAAGACTATTTGCACTCTCTTGTTGATGTTCCCATGTTGAAATGATTGTAATTTAATCTTCTTCTTTTTTCATTTCTTCTTTTATTTTTCTTATTTTTTTAGTTTTTTAAAAATAGCATATTAATTAAAAAAATTGAAATATTTTTTGTGATGAAGATTATTTTACAGCTCTCAAACTCTCAACCAAAACAAACCGAAATGTCGTTCAACTACAACGCCGTTGTCAACCGCTCTATGGAAAATGCACTCAAATCAGCAATGATTGAAACAGTCTCCAAATTGTCCAAGAAATACGATTTTGACTTTCAAGAAGCAATTGCTTACTTGGCGTTAGATGACAAACTCCGTGTGAATATTGGAACCAAACCCAAAGAACCACGAGTCATCAAACGGAAACAACCTGAGTTTCCAATTCCGTTTTCTGGAGAAATGATTGAAAATTGTTGCAGTGCAATCCTTCCCAACAAAGGATTGTACAGTCAGTGTCTAAATGAATCAACTTCCAATGGGTTCTGTTCTTCCTGCTCCAAAAAGTTTCCATCTGGAAACCCTGTTTGTGGAACCGTCAGTGTTCGCATTGAAAAAGGAGAGGATTATACAGACCCAAAAGGAAAAAAACCCATTCATTTTACACAGATTATGAAAAAACTGAATTTAACTGAGGAATTCGTCCTCAGTGAGGTATCCAAATATAACATTCCATTTGATACTAACCATTTTGTTGAACCCCAGACCAAACGAGGACGCCCCAAAAAAGAACAAACAGACTCTTCTCCCAAGACAACACGACCCAAAAAAGCAACCAATCAAATTGATGTTTCTCTCTTTGAAAATGATCTTCTTCAACAATTGGTTGACGAAGACCAATTGGCACCTACACCTGCACCACCTGCAGCTACACTTCCACCACCTGCGGCTACACTTTTACCTGCCCCAACACTTCTACCTGCTCCAACACTTCCATCAGAACCAACAATACCTAAACCAGCTTCCAATTTACTGAATTTGTCTCTTCAATATCCAGATCTAGATGATGAAGAACAAGAAGACGACATCAGTGATATTACTGAGGGAACACCTGTTGATGATACATGTATCATTCAATCATTCAAGAAACAAGAGAAACAAGAGAAATCAAAAAAAGAAGCACCCAAAAAAGAAGCTGCCAAAAAAGAAAAGGAAGCAGAAAAGGCAAAAAAAGAAGAAGAGAAAGCAAAAAAAGAAGCTGCCAAAAAAGAAAAGGAAGCTGAAAAGGCAAAAAAAGAAGAAGAGAAAGCAAAAAAAGAAGCAGAAAAGGCAAAAAAAGAAGCTGAAAAGGCAAAAAAAGAAGCTGAAAAGGCAAAAAAAGAAGAAGAGAAAGCCAAAAAAGAAGCTGAAAAGGCAAAAAAAGAAGTGAAATCCAAAAAAGAAGAAGTGAAAGAGAAAGATATTGTCAAAACGAAGAAAGTTGAAGTTGTTGAACCACAGACAACAAAACCAACTGCAACAATCTTTGAATATGAAGGCAAGAATTATTATCTCAAAGATGATAATACTGTCTACGATCTGGAGAAAAACAATGTGGGCTATTGGATTCCTGAAGACAAAATAATTTGCTTTGAAAATGACGAAGAATACGACGACGAAGAAGAAGAAGAAGAAGAAGAAGAAGACAAAGACAAAAAAGAAGAAGAAGAAGAAGAAGAAGAAGAAGAAGAAGAATTGGTTGAAGATTCTGATGAAGAAAAATAAATTGTTGTTGTATTGTATTTATTGTTTGTAATCTAATCTAATTAATTTCTTTTTTTATTGAACAAATGATATTATAATTAAATATGTGTAAAAATGTTATTATTATACTTCTTGAAATAATTATAAGTTCACGAAATAGTAGAATAATTTTATTGATTCTCTATAATTTGTAAAATATTCAATGAAAAAGAATATAATTTGATTTATTAATTATTACTCATTTCTGTTTTCATTACTCATTTCTGTTTTCATCACTCATTTCTGTTTTCATCACTCATTTCTGCTCTTATCTGTATGTAATATATTTTAGTAATATTAGGAAAGAAACAATGCAACGCGGTGTTGATCCACTAGGTAATCTAGGTGGATTACCTAGTGGATCAACTAACTAAACACTACATATTAGTGGATGAAAACGGTGATAAAACAAAAAAAGAGATTATAATTATATTTATATAATATATGTCAAGTAATAGAACAAGACGCATTTCGTCAAATTCAAAAGGAATAGAAATGACTGAATTTCCTGATAAGAAAAAAGTAAATGCTATAGTAAGAGATTACTATGAAAATAAAAATATTAAGCAACTCAAAAATGCTTTTAAAAAAATGAATAGACAATCGCGCTCATATTTTGAGGAAACATATCGTCATTTATTTAATTTATTAAATACTACATCAATTTTATCATTAAGATACAGTGCAGGAAAAAGAAGAAAAACAAATAAACGTCGTAATAATAAAAAATAATAAAAATAATCAAATTGTTAATTTAATTTAAAAAGAAAGTATTATAGGTATATGAACTGAAAAGTTCAATGCTCCCATAGTTTAGTGGTAAGAATTGTAGTCTTATGAGCTATAGACCCCAGTTCGATTCTGGGTGGGAGCACCAAGCACATATGTCCGAGTTGGTTAAGGAGCGCGACTTAAGACCGCGTGGCTTCGGCCTCAAGGGTTCGAATCCCTTTGTGTGCAAGTAAGAGAAATCTTACACCTTGCTTCGTTAGTTTAGTTGGTCAAACATTTTGCTGTTACTTTGTTTTTACGAACAAAGCTGTGACAAAAAGATCGTAGGTTCGAGTCCTGCACGAAGCGTTATTTTATATTTTCTTTTTAGAAAACATAAAATGAATAATAATATATAATATAAATGTTAAAAGAAGACAGAACAGAAATTACAGATGGAGATATTATTCATATATTAACAAGTCCGCCAGTAAATGAAAAGATTACACATGTAACAAGGGGTGGAGGAGGTATTATTATGTCATTAAATAAAATAAATGATAGTCATTATCCATTTGTAATAAATAGAAGTAATTATGCAAATAGGAACATAAATTCATTATTATTAAAATTTGTTTTTATTACAGAAACAGAATCAGTATTTGAAGATTATAATACAAGTACAAAAGACGAATTTTTACATGAACTTGAAATGCAAAGAGGAATATTTCAAGCATCTTCAGATAGATATTTAGAACCACTTGTTCCACAATTATTATTTGCAGCAATTTATGGTAGAGGTGACAATCCATATCATTTTTTATCTGATCTTCTTGAAAATAAAATAAGACGTGGTGGAATGAGTGAAGATGCAAACACTATACAAACATTAGAGTATATTATAGATATATGTACTACTAAGCAATCAGTATCTATTGGTTTAATTGTAATGGAAAATATGAGAGATTTTCAAACAGCCTATTCATTTTTTCATGATCATCGTATAATTACACCAGATGATAGTCTTTATAGATATGACTTTGACGATGGTAATGATTTTTATCATCACCTATTTTTTTATTGTATGTTATATACAATTTATCAATTAGCATTGTTAGGATATGTACATGGTGACATTCATTTAGGTAATATAATAGTAAATCGTAATTATACATATTTTGATGGATTTCGTGGAGTAGTAAAATTAATTGATTTTGGAAAAACTAGATTTGTAGGTCCTCCAAGTATAGGTCGTACAAGTTTTGATTTAGATATATTTAAGATTGATTGGGATGCCAGCGAATATGATTTGTATGTAAGTAGATTTACTGGTTATAACTGGTTTAGATTTCCAGAGGATCCTCGTTTATTAAGAAAAATATTAGATAGTCTTGTATATTTAGACGTACGAAGAATTGAAGCAAAACGATTATTTGATCAACATATTGCAATATGTGATAAGGAAAAAGATGAAGAAAAAATGGTAATTGTTGGTGGAACTAAAAATGTTTATGATAAATTTGACCCTGAATTTATTTTTACTACACGATTTATAATGAATTATGTAAAAGAAACAAATGTATTCTTAGAGAAATTAATTCAAAATTTCAAATCTAGTATTAAAAAATCCATACTATCATTAAAACCCAAGAAAAAACATGTAAATTTTTATATTGCTTCTATAAGAAAAAGTAAACGTAGAAATAATAGAAATACTAGTAAAAGTAGAAATAATAGAAATACTAGTAAAAGTAGAAATAATAGAAATACTAGTAAAAGTAGAATAACAATAGAAAAATAAAAAACATGTAAAATACACAATTCAATTTGATTCAAATAATTTATTCACAATCATATTCTTTTTTTCTTGGATTCCCAAAATATATTGTTCAATTGATTTTTCCATATAAAACCTATACACTTGTACTTCTTTTTGTTGTCCATAACGATGACATCTGGCAATTGCTTGATTTTCAACCGATGGATTCCAATGTGGAGAAACAAAGTAAACCTCGTTATAATGTTCTTGAAGATTCAATCCTTCACAACATGTTTTTATTTGAAGAATCAAGACATTATTTTTTTCTTTTAAGATTTTATTTCTTTGATTCATATTTACTCTTCCATCATAAATATGAATCTTTTCAATTCCAAACAATTCTAATCTTCTTTTTAATTCGTCCATTTCTTTACGAAAATGACAAAACACTAATTTTCCATTATTATTATTATTCTCTACTATTTTTCTAACTACAACATCCATCTTGGATGTACCAATATTAGAATATTTAATTATGGGTGGAAATATACATAATTGCCTTTCTCTTAAAAATCTTACCAATGCAGAAGTATAATTCATTTTATCTAATACCTCTTTTTCTTTTGGAGCAAATGGAATGACAACATTAGATGTAATAATTGGTTTTAACTCTAATCCAACATCTTTTTTTGTTCTCTTCAATACAAAATGATTGCATATATATTCGTTATCTTTATGATTAATATGTAATAATGTTGCTAAACTACGAAAATCAGTTAAACTATTTTGTAATGGTGTTCCTGTAACTAACCAACAAATACTTGTTTTTAATTGAAAACAACAAGAAAATCTTTTTGTATTTTTATTTTTAATATTATGTGCTTCATCAAAAATAACACGAGACCATTTCACATTGTGTAAATATGTATCTGTAGATAATGTTCCATAAGTAGTAATGACAATTAATGATGTATTTAATTTTTGTAAAGAAATTGATTTCTTTTTATTTCCATGATAAATGATTGCAGAATGACCCAATTTATTACGTATTTCATTCCTCCATTGTTCCATCAATGCATTTGGAAGAACAATTAATGTTCTAGGAACAAAATTCACAACAATAACTGCCAACATCATTATTGTTTTTCCCAATCCCATTTCATCACAAATGAATCCACCACGTACGCCATCTTTGGGATTGATTTCCTTATCAATACACCATTTGATACCTTCTTCTTGATATGACTTTTTATCAATCTTTGAAAACTCAACAAAACGATTGAAACGAGCCAACATTATAGAAATAGAATAATCAAAAAATCTAAAAATATTTCAATTTTTTAAAATAAATATATATAAATATAATATTTTTGGATTGTTTATTTGGAACAAATTGTAATACCAAATATTTTCTTTTTCTTATTTAACCAAAATTTTTTAGATTTTCAGTTTTTCAATAATCCATACAAAAATAAAAAATTGAAATAAATTTATCCATCAAGTAAATCTCACCGATTCCAACAATCAAACATCAAGAATGTCGTACTCAATGAAAAAAATCTCAATGAATTGCAAAGTTTGCAAAGACGCAGGTAAAAGCGAAAAAGAATATACATCTCATCAACCACGAGACAGAGATGGCAAAACAACTTGTCCTCTCTTGTTGTCATTGAATTGCCGAAAATGCGGAAAAAAAGGACACACCATCAAGTACTGCAAAGTAAATACAGAAAAACAACGTGTTGTGGTTCCAGTTCAAGTTGTCAAAGCAGAAAAGCAGCCAATTCAAGGAAAATTTTCATCACTTGTAGTTGATTCAAGTGATGAAGAAGGAGAAGAAACAGAACCAGTCAAACAACCAGTCCAAGTACAAGTCAAACAACCAGTCCAAGTACCAGTCCAAGAAACGTATGCCGACAAACTCAAAAAAAATACACAAACACTTCTTTTGGCGCCCACACTACCAGATATGATCACGCTTACTCAAGGATCAAGATTGCCTTTGGCACCAATGCTTTCTTTGGCACCAACGCTTTCTTGGGCGCCAACAATTTCTCAAGCAATTGTTTTACCAAAAGCACCAGTCCTGCCGATTACTGAAGAAGAAAAATCAAAATTCCAAAAGTTGAAGAAAGATTGCCAAGAGATTATGACACAAAAATGTAATTGGGCGGACGATTCAGATTCTGAAGATGAAGATGAAGATGATTGATTGAAATGAATTTCTTGTTTCTTGTTAATTCTGTAATGTAATTTCTCTTATTTTTTTGTTTCCAAATATTTTTTGTAAATCAAGAAACCACATTGGCAATTGACTTGTCAATAGACTCCAATTAGCAGTAATAAGAATAATAAATCCATATATAAATAATAATAGTCTTGTATTTCTATCTATTATTACTTGGTCTTTATAATATGGATAAAAAACAATAATACAAATAAATGCAATACAAATAATAAATATAAATTCTAATGTTTCTTTACAAACAAATAAATTATTATAAATATTAATTGTTTTATTATTATTATTTTTTGACATTTTTATTTTCATTCTTAATAAAAACGTAAAAATTGCTGAAATAATAAATAATACTTTAATAAAAATAACAAATAAAATAAAATTATCATAAGTTCTTCCTAACCGAATCATATATAATATAATTATATATAATTCTTAATTATGCATTCTTTTGAAACTTGGAAATACATTCCCAAATCTTTGAAGATTCATCAATAGAAAATACACCCCTTCTCTGTGCCAAATTCAAAAATGAAACCATCAAATTGAGTGCAACATTTTCATCTGTAACTTGAATGGACAATAATTTATTTTTCATTTCTCCCAAATTATCTTGTTCGTTATTCATTGTAATCATATTTACTAATAATTTTTATATTATAATTTAAATATATTATAAATGATTAGAATAATTAATGAATATTGATAATACATTTATTCAACAAATGTCTATAACATTTCATGATAATAAAGAAAATAAATATTGTCCAATTATTTTTTCAAATAATGATACACAATTTGGTACTTTTAATATTCAATTAAAAGAAACACTAATAAATAAAAGACCTATATTTATTTTTTTTTCAAATGATATATCTGGCTCCATGAGCGATTCTTGTTCTGATGAAAGAACTAAAATGACACATTCCATTCATGCAATTAGAAATATATTAATATTACTTGATTCTTATACAGATGAAATTGATATTTGGATTCAAGTAGATGCATTTGATGACAATATAGAGAAAATAATTCCTTTACAAAAATTAAATCATTCTAACTTGGATAATATGTTATATTCTTTAAAAAAAATGAGACCAAGAAATGGAACGAATATTGAACTTGCTTTAAATAATGCTTTGAAAGAAATACAATCTTTTAAAGAAACAAATCCTGATTATTTAATTACACATATTTTTACAACAGATGGAAATTCTACTGCTGGAACTAGTAATATCTATTCATTGTCTTCTCTACTTGATACTGAAATAAAAAATATTTTTATTGGATTTGGATTAGATCATTCTGTTTTAACATTAAATGGATTAGCAAACTCTTATTTAAAAGGTGAATATTTTTTTATTGATGAAATAGAAAATGGAGGAATGGTTTATGGAGAAATTATTCATTCGTTATTATATTCTGCATTTCAAGATATTACTATAACCGTTAATAATGGGTTGATTTATGATTACAAGAAAAACGAATGGACAAATAAATTATATATTGATTCATTATTCAGCAAATCAAATAAAACATATCATTTATCTTCTATTCATCCTTCTTCTATCGTAATTTATTTTTCTGGAAAAAAAATGTCTCAAGAAATATTATATATAGAGAAAAAAGATTATGAAATAAATAATTTAACTTCATATATTTTCAGACAAAAAATTCAAGAATTATTATTTCTTTGTAATGATTCTTTCATAAAAACTGATATTGAATATGTATTGAATAATTTAAAATTATATATGAATGAATGTAATTTAAATGATAATGATTTATTAAAATCTCTACATGATGATTTATGGATAGTATTAAATACAGAAGGAACAAAATTAAGTAAAATGTTTTTAACTGCAAGAAGTAATTCAAATGGAAAACAATTGAGTTATAATATTAATAAAATTCCTAATAATAAATATAAAAACTTTACTTTTCAATTTGATGATATATTAACTAGAGAATCATTAAATAAAATGAATTCAACACCAAAACAAGTAGAAATTATGCGTTCTTGTAGTCAACCTATTGAAGAATATGATGATAATGATGAATATTAAAAATTCATATTTATTCGTAAATTTTTTTTATATAATGGATCCACTTTGGGTGGTATAACACCTATTTCTTTATTTATATCTTCTTCATTATTTATATCTTCTTCATTATTTGTATCTTCTTCATTATTTATACCTTCTTCATTATTTATACCTTCTTCATTATTTATACCCCATATATATTTCCAAATAGAACTTACTTCTCCTCCATCACCGATATTTAATGTGAATTTACACTTTTTTTTATCTTGAATACAAGGATTACAAGCACCATCTATAAATTGAAAACCAGTCAATGTTTTTGGAATATCTTCAAAAGGTAGAATTGTTTTTTCTTGAATCATATATCCTGGATATATATCCACATCTTTATTTATAATCTTCATCATTTGTCCTTTTGTATTACATTTAATTTGATTATTTATATTCTTGGGTAAATTCTTAGATTGCCCTAATACTGCACCATTTAAAATAAAATACCCTTCTTTACTATTCCACGACATTAAATCAGTAATTGCTTTTTCATTATATATTCTTTTTGCATTTTCTATTGATGATCCTTCATCAAAACTTACAAATGGAGCATTATATATATATTTCTTGTATATATTCTCTACTTGAGGAGACCAATTCCATTTTCCATTTTTTAAATAATCTTCAACTTCTTTTGAAGATGCTTGTTTCTGTATTATATTTATATCAAAAATATAATTTGGATTATGATAATATTGATAAGTTAAAAATTGTTGGATTAATTTTTCAGACCATGTAGAAGATACATAACCTTCTTTAAGCGAAGCGACATTAAGCGAAGCGACATTAAGCGAAGCGACAGGAAGCGAAGCGGTAGAAAGCGAATTAACAGGAAGCGAATTACTTGATAAAACACTTTTGGATATAGATAAATAAAATATAATGAATATCATTAATAATCCAAATGCCAAAGAATGATTAAAATCAAAAGAATTCTTTTTTCTTGAAAATAAATATATTATTGTAAATATCAAGATGAATCCCATTATAGAATGAAATAAAAAAATCATCATTTTTGGAATAATGTATAATAAAAATAATAATATACAAAAAATAACAATATAAATCAATGTTTCATTTATTTTCATTATATTATAAATTATTATAATATAATACGATACATTATTTTCCTGTTGAACCAAACCCACCATTACCACGTTCCGTATTCTCATCCAAATCATCTACAATAAGAATGACAATTGGTACCAATGATGGAGCACAAAGTTGAACCAATGATGTATATTTATCAAAATAAGAAGGACTATTTGTATTTGTAATTACATCAAAACATCCCATTAAATTTCCTCTATATCCTGAATCAATAATTCCTACCGAATTTGCCATACGAAGAGCGGTTTTTGATCCTGTACTTGATCTTGGATACATGTAATATCCACTTGAAAATTCCTTTCCATTATCACAAATCATTTTTCCTGAACACTTTACACCAAAATCAATTTTATTTACTTTGTTTGAATCACAAATCACCTCTTCTCTTAACAACAAATTAAATCCTGCATCAATATAATTATTATAAAATACATTATTATTGTGAATATTGGCATTTTGAACATACAAATTATGTACTTCATGATAATTTGGCATATTCTCTACTACTTTGATTTGTAATATAAAATATTGACTATAAGTAGACAACAACCTATTATGCAACTCATTAAGTGTAGGTCTCATTTTATATAAATAAATACATTACTTTAAGTTTTTTTAATATGATTTATTCCAACAAAAGCAGTAAATAAATTTAAAATATATAATAAATATCTAATTCCAACTGTTAAAAAATCAGCATAATAAAAAATATCTATATAATAATTTAATGAAGCAGTAATAAAATCTCCATCATAATTGTCTTGTAATATTTTATTTGTATCATATATAATATATAATGAAGTAATTATCAATCCAACTATTCCCAATATTTTTAATAATAAACTATATGATGACGTAAATAAATATGTTAAATGGTCAAATATAATTATGATAAATAATAAATAAAATAATATGATTCCAAAATTAAATGATAATTTAATTCCTAACATAACAATAAAAAGACCAATTAAAAAAAATACAATAAAAAAAGAAACTAATATAATAATTGATCTTCTTAAAAAATCCTGATTTAATGTATTTTTCATGAAAGAAATAATAATTCCCAATAAAATAGAAAATATAGAGAAAAAAATAAATTTAATCATTGGATTTAATTTCATAATTACAATAATTAATAATAATCCAATGATTAAAGAATAAAATGCATATTTTTCAAATATATTTAATGTTATAGTTGTTTTTTCCATAAAATAAAAAGTAAGACCAATTTGAAATATTAAATTAGAAAAAACCAATAACATGAATTCTTCTTTTTCTTTCATTAAAATAAAAAAACTTTTGTATTTTTTGTTAATTAAATCCATACTTATATACATTAACACATCATATTAATATTTTAGATTATTTGATAAATCATTAGAAATATTACATTCTGTTTCAGTATACCATTTCGGTGGTGATAAATATTGTGGTGTCAATAATGGTGTTGGAAATCCGGTTGCTCCTACTTGAGCAGTAGATGACCCCAAACTTCCAATAGAAGGTGTATGACTATTATTTGCAGCAAAAGGAAATGGTTTTTGACTACCAATTGGGTTAGCACATTTTCTCTGTATTTGTAATGTATATTGTGAAGAAGTTTGAGGAATATATAAATCCTTAGTATATTGTCCATTTGAATCAATAATATTATAAGAAGTATATTTGGCATTTGTATTAGAACATCCTGTACCACTGCATCTTTTATAATAATCTATAAATTTTTCTGGTTTATTTGTATTATTCACAGTTATATTTTTTGCTGCTAATGTATCAATATATACTTGCTGACTTGCATTATCAGATAAATTACCATTACCATAAACTGGTTGAACCCAATAATTTGGATATGTACCATTATTTATCCATTTATATTTCTTTTCCAACATTCCTTTTGTAGAGAGAACACTTGGTTTAATAAATCTATATTGCTTTCCTCTCGTATCCACTTTAACATTAGGCATGTTAAATACAGGTTCTGATTTTTTATATCTACCCAAATGACCTCCCCAACCAATTGGATGTTCTCCATAAAATGGTGTTCCATTTACACTCATTGCATAACTCTTACCAATGTATCCTTGATTTCTTGTTCCTCCTTGTAATGAAAAACCACTTATACCAAATGGTAATGTATTATATTGCTTTTCTGGACCAAATGGTCCTTGACTCACCCAATACCCACGTGTCGGTTTTCCACTTATTTTAACGCCTAAACATGTAATAATCCCTTTCTTTTTAAACGTTTGAAGAGACATATATATATTTATTATATTAATTCAATCAAACTTATTATATCAGTAATAACATAGTTCAATATAATATTTCATAAATCATACATATTTTTCTTTTTTTATAATCTTTTATTAAATTATTTTTTAAAAACCAATATATATCTGTATTTATTATATTTTGTAATTTATTATTTTCTTCTCTATATTTTTCTCCAAATAAACAAAAATAAATAAACATTGCAAAAGAATAATTAAATGATAATTTATTTATAGAATTATTTGGTAAATTCATTATATTTATTAATTCAGGAGAACAACAATTATCTTTTGAAAATGGCATTTGTAGAGAAAAACATTTATTTTTTACTGGACAAATATGTTTTTCATTTATACAAATAAAATAAGAATCGTTTATAATAATAATATCTTCTTGATGAAAAGAATAAAAACTATATCCTAATTTTTCTAATTGTTTTTGTTGTAAATATAAATAATAAATCATTTTTAATGTTAATTCATAACTTATTTTTGAATTTAACTTTTCAACAGAAATTGCATTTATTTTTATTTCTAAAGTATTTATTATTTTATTAAAAAATGATAACTCTTGTATTGATTTTAATAAAACAACAAAATGATTTGTTATTTTTTCTTTATTCATTTTTATTGAAAATAAATCCTTATTTATTTTCGTTATATTTACCATTGTGTTTTTATAAATTTATATAAAAACACATATTTTTTTAACGCAATCTTGGTTTTTGCACATCTCATATATCCTCTCTTACTATTTGGTTTTCTTCTTATAGGAACACATTTTGCTCCACAGACAACGAGTTCTTGAATACAGTTCCTAAGACATGGTAAGTGTATTTTACAACAATAAAAAATATATTATTTATTTATTATTATTATTTATTATTTATTTATTAATTATTTATGTGATTTTCTCTTGTTTCTTTTTGGCAATTGTTTTGAAGAAGGGAATTTTGATATATATTCATTTACATTAAAATTATTTTCTTCTTTTTTGGAAGAACGAATATCATATAAATTCATTGAATCATCGTCAGACAATTCTTTTTCTTTTTCTTTTTCCTTTTCTTTTTCTTTTTCTTTTTCTTTTTCTTTTTCTTTTTCTTTTTCTTTTTCCTTTTCTTTTTCTTTTTCTTTTTCTTTTTCTTTTTCTTTTTCTTTTTCCTTTTCATTTTCTTTTTCTAATGAAGAATCAATATTATGTAAAGGATATGAAACTAATAAAGGTGCAGATGGCAAAAGCAAAGGTAATAAAGGAGCAATTGGAACAGATGGCAAAAGCAAAGGTAATAAAGGAGCAATTGGAAGAGATGGTTTTATTTTATCCAAACGATTTGCCGATATTTTCCAAAACCATGGAGTATCATACATTATCATTATTTCTTTACCACAAAGCAAATCATTACGTACCTTGTTTACATTTTCATCGTTTTTCCAATTCAAATAAATAAACACACGATTCACCTTTCGTCCATCTTTAGACTTGTAAGGATTTTTTTCAATCCTCTCAATTTTCCCAAAATTCATTTCTTGAAAAATTTCTATTATTCTCTTATCATTTATTGATTCAAATACAAATGGAATACAAATAGATGGAATATTGGATGGAATTAATAATAGATCAATTTGAAAAGACGACGACATTTCTTGTATTGTGTGATGCAATTTACATTAAACATTCTTTTCAATTTTTTATAAAATTGAAAAGAATTTTATAAAAAAATAACTTATAAAAAGAAATATCTACAAAATGTTTTTCAACAACAATATTCGTTTTAAATTATCGTTTGAAACATACGATTCGTCATTTGAATATACAGAATGTTCAATTTGTTATGATAAAATAGAGAAAAATAATATAATTAAAACTAATTGTAATCATATTTATTGTATTTCTTGTTTTAAAAGATATCTTTGCATTAAAAGCAAAAATATAAATACAACAAAACTTCAATGTCCTTATTGTAGACAAAATGTTGAAAATATATCATTAAATAATGAAGAAGAAAAACAATTTATAATAAATGAATATTGTTCTTGTTCTATAGATAAAAATTATAATATATTTAATCCAATATCAGTATATGTGTATACCGATTTATATTATATTGCTACAACAGGAGATATTTATTTAGAAGGTGATTTCAATGAAAATAGTAGAGATGATATTATTGTTATTTATCCAATAATCGTATCTATTGTATTATTTATATATACATGTTTTATAATATCAATAAATAATAATATTATAAAACAATTAATTAATTTCTTAATCTTCGTTTTGGGAACATGGTATGTATTTTATACTTTATTAAAAAGATTTTATGAAATATCAACGATTGAATATTATTTCATTGGTTGGGTTTCATTATTTATACTTGGAACTATATTAATAATCTATTCTTGATCTAATACATCAAAAGGATGCATTAAATTACTAATAAATGGATTAATAGAATCAGGATTTTGTAATGATTTATAAAAAAAACTAGGAAACCATCTATTTTTAATAATATTTGCATTTTCTATTTCTTTTTTAAACATTTCATCAATTACAGAAAAAGCGGATTTCAATAATAAAATTTCTTCCATATAATCTCTTTTTTGCATTAATAAATTTGTTAATTGTGTTTTATCTTCTTCTCTTGGATTGATTTCTATTTGTTTCTCTATATAATTAATTTGATTTTTAATATTCATTAAAAATGTAATTTTTTTCTTTTTTATATCATCTATTTTTTTAATAATAGAGAAAATATTTGTATTATACATTATAGGAAACATATTTCTTATATTAGATGGAACAATAAATTGGTTTGTTTCTTTTATTTCTGCAATCTTTTTCTCTACTTCATTCAACTTTTTCATTAGTTCTATATCTAACAATATTTTATTATCAGTATGATGTGTATTATGATGTAAACTTAAATTACTAAATAATAAAATAGAACCAGATGTAAATTCAATTGTGCTTTGTAATTTATCATATTGATGAGCAGATATTTTGTGTGCTTGAGAAGCAGCATCTAACTTAAAATAATTAATCATTGCCAATAAAAAAGCAATGATTGCATTAATAGAAGATAATGTAATAGAACCCCATTTACTACACAAAAAAAGTGAAGCAAAAACTGTTGCTCCTGTAGATAATATAATAGAAGGCATCATTAATTTATGTAAATTATAATCACAATAATCTGTTGCTTCCATATAAATAATTTTTTGACCTTTTAAATAACTTGCCAATACATCAAACGAAGAAGAATATTCTTGATTTTTTGATGAATATTGAAAATTAAATCCATTCTCTACTTCTTTGTATGACACCTTTTTATAATGTCGTTTTCCATATATATTTCCTTGAATTATAATATCATCTTTTGTTTTATAAAAATATTTTTCTTCATTATTATAGTTTTCTTCATTTTTATAGTTTTCTTCATTTTTATAATTTTCTTCATTTGTATTTTTTTCATCATCACTATCTTCTATTGAAATAATTATTTCATCCATATAAGAAAAAAATATTAATTCATTTACAAATTAATATAATGTTTGACATTCACCTCCATATGTTAATCCCTGAACAGGATTTCCATTATGATCTTTGGGTACAACCCACATACATTTATTTGATCCACCATTTGTTTTTGCATTTATACATGGACATTTTCCTCCTGATGATGTATATTGATTACAACTTTTAACAATCGTAGGTACAGCATTACTACAATCAGGATTAGGTTCATTTCCACCAATCGGCGGTTGTCTTTGTCTTCTATTTATAAATCCTTCATATTGTATAAGATATATAAACAAACTAGATATAGCCAATATAACCAATAACCAAATACATATTTTTTTATTATTATACTTTTTCATATAATATATAATAATAAAATATTATCGTTTCCATAAAGATAATAATATAATAATAATTATAATTAATAAAATATATTGTATGAATGAAACATAAATATTTACATTATATTGATTTGTCTTGTTGCTTAAATCAGGATTTGTTGTATCTCCACCAATTGGATAAGATGGACGTCTGCGATAAACGTATATCTTATTGCTTAAATCAGGATTTGTTTCATTTCCACCAATTGGATAATTTGGATTATTAAAGTTTTCATATTTACTTGTAAATAAAAATGAACATAAAATGATAATAAATATTAAACCAATTATAATTATTATTTGTTTCATATATAATATTATAATATTATAATCTTTTTCTACAAAAAAGATATCCTTGTGCAGACCTACCTACATTTCCTACTCCTGAATGAGGTGCAGAAATATAATTATGATTATATGTATAACATAAAGTATTATTACAATTATTAACAACTCCTGTTTGTGGAACATATACATTTAACGTACTGTAATTAGTTGCTCTTGTATAAGGAGACATACGAACAGGCATATATAATATTTATATTTTAATTTTTACCACAACCACATGATGCACTTGGTGAATTGGCATAATTTACCATTGAACCACGAAACATTATAGGTTTGGTTTGTTTAGAATATTTATTTTGTGAAGAAATAAGATTAGAAACCATTATATTATTAAAATTTTGAATTCCATTTAATGATTCTAGAGATATTCCAATTTGTTGATTGCGATTACGAAAATGAGTACGATTACTAAATAAATTAAACTGAATCATTTTACATTATATAAATATTATTAACATGAATTATAATGAATATTTATTATATATTATTATACAAAATGTTGAATATTATTCAAAACATTCCTAATATTAAAACATATCCTCTTACATATGTATTTGAACATATGAAATTACAACATAAACCAAATACTTTATGGTTAGAGTTTGGTGTAGCAAGTGGTAATACTATTAACTATATTTCAAAATTCACAAATGATAAAGTGTATGGGTTTGATAGTTTTGAAGGACTACCTGAAAAATGGCGTGATGGTTTTGATAAAGGTGCATTTAATAGAAATGGTAATTTACCTTATGTAAATAATAATGTTGAATTGATAAAAGGTTGGTTTAATGAAACACTAGTTGATTTTATTCAAAGACATAATAAAAAAGTTTCATTTATTCATATGGATGCAGATTTATATAGTTCTACAAAATATATATTGAATGTATTAAAAGATTATATTGATGAAGATTGCATTATTATTTTTGATGAACTAGTAAATTATCCAGGATTTGATGGTGAAACAGGAGAACTTAAGGCATTTTATGAATTTATTACAGAAAATAAAGTAGATTATGAATGGATTGGAATGAATGGAACCCCAACTGGTATGTTGGGTTATTATCACGAAAATGTTGCATTAATAATTCATTCAATAAATAAATAATTTTATAATTTCTTTTCACAAGGATTTTCATTACAGAATGCAAGATCACGATAAGGAAAAAGGTTTGAATATTTAACTAAACGAGACGCTTGATATATAGTTGAATAATCATATGTTTGTGTATATGGTGTATCTGTAAAATAAACCAATAATAAATCATTTGTAACAATATTTGTAACAATACCAGGAGTATATACTTTTTTCTTTGAATCATATTCCATTACTCTAGTTCCAACAGGATAAATCGTAGTTTTTAATTTATTCTCTATATCATTGATTTTATATATTCTCTTTTCATTTTCAAAATATCCAGGATAAGGATTTGTATTACAGATATTACAACCAGTAACAATAGATGTTTTCATTGTTTTTGCTCCATAAATTGGTGTTGCTCTATTAAATGGAATACGTGTTCCGTATTGATAAGGAACAATACCTCTACGAATATTTTTCTCTCCTTTTAATCTTCCTAAATAACGATAATATGAATTATGTTTGATATCAACACCAAACCCACCTGGTGTTAATGCACCAGGTCTTAATCTTGTTTGTGTATGTCTTACACTACTTGGATGATAAAAACTACCTTGAGAAGAAGCACTGTTTGTTTGATAATGTCTAATTGCTCTATCACTCATTTGATTCCAATTTTGTTTATCCAATCGTGTTGGATATTGATATATATTCAAAGCAGATATATTATCATCATATAATGAAGAAGAAATACCTGTTGTATTTTGAATATTTTTTTGAATTTGATATTGATAAGCAGGATCCGTAGAAGTTAAATAAAAAGTAGGTGAAACTGGTTTGAATATTTTAAAATAACTAATACCTTTATTATTATTATATGATTCCATATATAAGACCAAGATTATTTACAATAATGAAATATTTGTTGTAAAAATAAATCCATCATAATACCTAATAAAATATGAAATATTGTATGCTTTAATTATGATAAGTATTTAAAAATTGAATAAAATATAATTATAAATAATGAATTTAGAAGGAATGATGAATTTAAATGCAATTTCTTGTCCATTTTGTTTAAAAGAATACAATTCAAGAAAGAAGAAAGAATATGATAAACATGTTCTTATTTGTGAGTTTCTATCAGTCAAGAATGTGAAAGAAGATGAAGATATAGAGAATATTCCTTCTCCATTAAAAATGTATAAAATGATAAAAGAATTAGTATTGCAAAATAAAAAATTACAAGATAAAGTAAATGAGTTAGAAAAAATAATTCATAAAGGTCCTTCTTCAAAGAAAATTGATATTTTGATTTCTCTTAACTCAAATGTTGTGAAACCTAAATATACTTATAAAGAATGGTTATCTAATTTGACAATTTATGAAGATGATATAAATAATTTAATTAGTGAAAATATATCTAATGTTTCTCATTTAATTTTATCTCGTTATATTGAAAATTGTGGAAAAGAAAATATACCAGTTTTCTCTAGTGAAGAAAAAAAAAACACTATTTATATTTATAATTTATCTTCTTTAGAAACAGACAATACTAGTCCTGGAACTAGTCCAACTACATGTAGTTTTCTTGATTCTAACCCAAGATGGATAAAAATGGATGCAGAGAATTTCTTGTTATTAATCAAAACATTATATCAATATTTATTAAAAGTTTTTCATTATCAATGGAAAAAAAATAATCAACATATCAATCATTTTGATGATATTGAATCCAAAATAATGCAAAAAATAACAAATATTAATATTGAAAATTATAATGATGTAAATAATCGTAAAATATTTAATCAATTATATAGTTGTGTATCAATGATGTAAACTTGTATCAATGATGTAAACTTGTATCAATGATGTAAACTTGTATCAATGATGTAAACTTGTATCAATGATGTAAACTTGTATCACAACATTATAATTGATAATATATATCTATAAATGGTCTTGTAAAATCAATATCAGTTGATGTTTTATAACTTTTTATTACTTTTCTTGATAATCGTTCTATAAATTGTAATTTATTTTTTTCTCTATTTTCAGTTCTCACTTTATTATAATTTGACCATACATAATATTCATCATTGAATATCCAATATTTAATAATACATATTCTATAATTTTTTTCATCAACATGAATTACCAAATAATATATATGTTGTGTATGATTATATAAAATATCTCCAACAACAAGAGTTTTTAATATTCTTTCTTTTTTAATTTTTGATTGTTTCTTATCTTCCAATAAAGCGTGAAATGCAATTGGAATATTCTTTTTTTCTCTATAATTTGTAATTATAGAGAAAATCATTTTATGAACTAATTCTTCTTGATTTAATTTACTTCTTCCACGAAATTCTAACCTACCACAACATCTTTGTATTAATAAAGGATCACGATTATTACAACATAAATATTTATCAATCATTTCTATTAAAAATTTATTTCCGTATTTTTTTTGTATATTTTGTAAATAAAATTCAATCCAAAATGGTGTAAATGATAATATATAATTTCCAATAGATCGTGGCAACATACCAATACATTCATCCAAACTGGGTACTTGATAAACAATTATTTTTTTAGGAGCAAACTTTGAAGAAGAAACAACAACACATGGTTCCTTGTAGCAATAGATGGATTCTATTTTTCTTGAGAATGACATTTTGAAAATTGTTTCTTGATTTGTCAATATTATATTAGAATTATCGTTTCAATTTTATAATTATTACAATATTTTTTAATTATTAAAATATTTTTTCATAAAATCATTTAATAAATAAATAGGAATATTTAATTTATTTGCTTCTTTTATTTTATTATTACCATTATTTACAGAAGTAATTAAAAGATATGTTTTATTAGTAATAGTATTTCCTATTATTCCTCCAACACTTTCTATCCATTTTTTCAAATTTGCATCTCTAAAACCTGTAATAACTATATTTTTTTTATATAATTCATGATTTATTATAATATTTTCTTTTTTTGTAGAGAAAAGTTGATTGATTTTATTTCTATCTAATATTTTCTCACAAAAATCAAAAAAAATAGGTAACCTATCTACAAAATCAGTTGCTGATTTTAAAGACATTCCTTTTATTTTCGTAATCTTGTTTATTTTCTCTACATTTGATATATTTTTATCCAATATGTCAGGAATATTATCCAAAATTAATTTTATTTTATTTATACTTGTTCCACGAACAAATACATTAGAAGCAACCATAAAATCTTCCAAAATAACATTTTCTAAACTTTTTTTAATACCATCATATATTTTATTTGCCATTTTTTCTTGAAATCCATTGATTTCCAAATAATCTTTTACTTTTAAATTAACTATTTTTTCTATTGTATCATATCCTTTTTCTATTATTTTTTTAACAATTCCTTCAGATATATCTTCTACACCAATTGTTTTTAAAAATAACACAATTTTTTTATTCTTTACTATTTTATTATCTAAATCTTCTAAAATAATATCAATACAACTTTCAGACCATTTATATAAAACATCTGGCATTTTTCCTTCTTTTGAAAAAGAAATCACTTCTAATATATGAGGTATCACTTCACCACTCCTAATTATATTTAATTTAGATCCAATATTTATTTTATTATTTTTTATATAAGCACCATTAAATCCATTTAAAAATGTTATTTTTACATTTCCAATTATTAATGGTTCTATCTCTATTCTCGGTTTTAAATATCCATCTTTACTTGCTGTCCAAATAACATCTTTTACAATTGCTTCTTTTATTTGTTCATTTAATATCATTTTATATGCAAATGAATGTTCAGGATTTCCTGTTTTTCTTTCATAAATATCATTATGTGTAATAATAATTCCATCTATTTCATAAATATAATTTTTTTTAAGAAAAAGTATTTGTTCTTTTAATAATTCTTCTGTAATCAATTCTTTCTCTATATAATGAACTACTTCAAAATTATTATTTGTTAAATATTTTAATTGGTCAAACGGTTTTAGAATAGGTTTAATTAATTCATATATTACAAAATGAACATCTTTTATTCTTTCATTTAGATTTTTTGTGTTTATAATTCCTGATACTAAATTACGTATATTTGAAAACTCATTTTCATATTTTTCTTTAAATAAATGTTTAGATATAATAAATTCACCACGAATAATTATATCTTTATTTAAATTTGGTATATTCAAAAATGGAATTAAATAACTAATATCTTTTCCAAAAAAACCATCCCCTCTTGTATATAATTTCTCCAAATTATTTTCTTTCACATATAACCCTGATACACCATCCAACTTTGCAGAAATTATATATTGTCCTTTATACTTTTTTAACCAATTTGATAAATCATTTGTTTCTGCTTTTATTTTATTCATAGAACCCATAAATATAGGCAATGACACCTTTTCATTATATTTTATAGGCGAACCTATATTATTAAAATATGAATTATTACCATATTTATTTATTGCATAATCTCTCAATATATCATATTCTAAATCATCTAATAAAACTAATTTATCTTCACAATTATAATATTCATTATCTAGATATTTTAACATTTTTATTATTTTCTCTTCTTCTAACGAACCAATGAATTTTAATCCATTTTTTTTATAAAGTTTTATTTCATCTATTTCATACATATTAATAATAATTATATAATTATTATTAAGTCATATTAACGAGAAAAATTAAAAAATTTATTTGGAACTGAAATAGATTGATTTATATTATTAATTGTTAAAGGATTTGAAAATAATAATTTTTTTGATTTAATAGTATTAATTCTTTCTCTTTCTTTCATATTTTGAAGATACTGTAATTGAATTAACCTTTTATATTGTCTTTTAGTCATAGGTTGTGTTTCTTTTATATTTTCTTGGATATTTAAATTATTAGTATATGATTTACTATAATTATTTTGTTTAGTATTTAGATTTTGATATGAATTATTTATATTTGGATTTTGATATGAATTATTTACATTTGGATTTTGATATGAATTATTTACATTTGGATTTTGATATGAATTATTTACATTTGGATTTTGGTCTATTTTTTTATTGTATAATTCCAATTTTCCATTATTTAATTTAAATCCCATATTTGACAACAAATCATCATATGATATTTGTTTTCTTTTATTTTTATTATTAATATTATTATTTGTAATATCCTTTTCTTGAATATTTAATTCCATATGTTATAATATATTATATGTCTAAAAATTATCAAAGTTTATCTTTATCCGAAAAATATGATTCTAGAACAGGAATTACAACAATAGATAAATTATACAATAATAATGGTAATCAAGTATTATTTACTGAAATAATTAAAGGAAAACATAATCCTATTGATTTACAAGAAGAATTACAAAATGATTTTTTATCTTTGCAATTTGATAACGTTTTAAATAATAACAATTTTTTTAATAAACAAGACATGATTCAATTAAATGTTCAAAAAAGAAAAAAACAAAAAAGAAAAACATCCAAATAAGTAATAAATAAAAAATATTTATATTTAATAATCATAATTATATGAGTCAATCTTTTAGAAAATATGGAGGATTAAATTATGCTTCTTCTAATAATATTGTTCGTAATCATTATTGTAATAATGATAATTTAACCATTACTGAAAAAATAGGATTACTTAATTCTAAAATATTAGCAGAAAGCCACATTGATATGAGTGGTAATTCTATATTAGGAGTAAATGAAATATATTTTTATAATGGAACTGTATTTAATGGAATATTACCAACTGGAATGACCGGAACAGGAGGAAATGGAGACACAGGACCCACAGGACCACCAGGCGGTCCAACTGGTTATAAAGGACCAACAGGTGATAAAGGTCCTACTGGCGATCAAGGAACAGGCGATAAAGGAACAACAGGTGATAAAGGTCCTACTGGCGATCAAGGACAAACTGGTGATAAAGGTCCTACTGGCGATCAAGGAACAGGTGATAAAGGTCCTACTGGCGATCAAGGACAAACTGGTGATAAAGGTATTACAGGTGATAAAGGACAAACAGGTGATCAAGGACAAACTGGTGATAAAGGTATTACAGGTGATAAAGGACAAACAGGTGATCAAGGACAAACAGGTGATAAAGGACAAACAGGTGATCAAGGACCAACAGGTGCTCCAGGACCTGGTGTTCAAGGAATTACAGGTGATCCAGGACCAACAGGTGATCCAGGACAAACAGGCGATCAAGGACAAACAGGTGATCAAGGACAAACTGGTGATCAAGGACAAACAGGCGATAAAGGACCAACAGGCGATGCAGGACCAACAGGTGATCAAGGTCAAACAGGTGATAAAGGACCAACAGGTGATCAAGGACAAACAGGTGATAAAGGTCCTACTGGCGATCAAGGACAAACAGGTGATCCAGGACCAACAGGTGATGCAGGACCTCTTACACCATATATTGTTTTTAATAATCAAGGCAATGGTTATACAGATGGCACAAGTCAAGATTTTTATAACGCTTCTGTTAAGCATAGTTTATCTTTTGTAGACAACAATTCAGGCATTCAAATGAATACTAATGTCGCGTATATAAATTTCCCATCAGCTTTTCCATCATCAGGACCTTCAGGACCTACAGGACAACCTCGAGATCCAGCAACCGGAATGGGATTTTTTTGGAATGCCTCTAATTCTCAAGGGGAAGTAGATTTTATTAATTATTCACAAGAAGCTGGTGGTGGTAGTGGTTTTGGTGGTTTCCATTTTTATTCAATGGGTGCGGGTGAACAAAACCCAACATTGTTATTACAAGTAGAGATGTCTTCTGGAATACCGGGAACTACCACAGCAGGTTCAATGACAGCTGCTTCATTTAATACAACATCTGATTATCGTATCAAAGAAAATGTAATTGAATTAAATGACACTTATTTTGTTGACAATCTAAGACCAGTTGAATACGATAATAAGTTAATAAATAAAAAAAGTTTAGGTTTTATTGCTCACGAAGTTCAAGAACAATATCCTTTTCTTGTAAATGAAGAAAAAGATGGAAAAGAGAATCAATCGATTTATTATCAAGAAATCATTCCTATTTTAGTAAAAGAAATTCAAGATTTAAAAAAGCGTGTTACAATATTAGAAAATTGAATTAAACATACATAACTAGTATTAATAATTCATTATGTTGAAACATATTTTATCAAAGAAAAATGAACATAGTAGAGATAACAATCTTCAATTTGATGAACCAACACATAAATATACCATCTTGACAGATAAAGAATCAAAATATACAAGTGTGACTACATGGAATCATCAACATTTTCCTCATTTTGATGCCGATTTAGTAATCAAGAAAATGATGAATGGAAAAAATTGGAATCCAGAAAATAAATATTGGGGAAAGACAGCAGAAGAAATAAAAAAAGAATGGTCTAATAATGGTTCTCTAGTTTCTGGATTAGGAACTACATTGCATTTTAATATTGAATGTTTTATGAATGAAGAAATAGAATACGAAGATGGAACGAATTGTGATTATACACATGAAGAATTATTACAAGTATATGAACCAATAAGTGATTCTTGTATAGAATGGGAATATTTTTTAAAATTCGTAAAAGATTTTTCACATTTAAAACCATATCGTACAGAATGGATGATTTATGATGAAGATTTAAAATTGGCAGGTTCTATAGATATGGTTTATGAAAATGAAGATGGAACACTAAGTATTTATGATTGGAAACGTTCAAAAGAAATAACAAAATATAATAATTTTAAAGAATATGCCAAAACAGAATGTATAAAACATTTACCAAATACAAATTATTGGCATTATAGTTTACAATTAAATACATATAAAAGAATTCTAGAGAGAAAATATGGAAAAAAAGTAATAGATTTATATTTGGTAAGATTACATCCAAATAATGAGAATAATAGTTATGATTTAATAAAATGTGCAGATTTATCTAAAGAAATAGATTTATTATTTTCTCTTAGAGAATCTTCTTTATTTGTTGAAAATCAACAATATAAACAAGTTAAATAAATATTAATTAATAATTAAATGTCTTTTTTTAATGTTGATTCATTGTATAATTTTTTATTTTATTTTTTATTTTATCAATATACTGTATTATTTGCAGTTTCTTGTGTAAATTGGTTCAAAAAAGAAGAAGAAGAGGAAGAAGAAGAAGAAGAGGAAGAAGAGGAAGAAGAAAAAGTAGAGAAAAAGGTTGTTTATTATGAAGATAAATATAAAGAAAAAATAAAAATAAATAATAATGAACCATTGACAAAAGAACAATTAGATAATTTAAAAAATACATTTGTCATGGAAACTACGCCAAATGGAAATGTATTAATGTTTTGGGATAATAATAGAACTTCTTTTACATATTATTCAGACACTGCTATTCCATATCGTTATTTAGAAGTAGTAGCAAGAAAATATGTTATTATAAATAATTGTAGAGAAATTTATTATATAATGGAAGAACAATTAAAACCTTTGATAAAAGAAGAAAAAAAAGAAAAAGAAAAAGAAAAGAATAGTGTTTTTGCCAAGTTAAAAAGTTATAATCAATCTTCAATTATAAATACTAAAAATATTCCTTCAAAGAAACAAAATATCTCTACTCATCTTCCAAGAATAAAAATAGAAAAAGAAAATAATAATGATATTTTACTAAAAGAAAATGCCAATAGATATTCTTATGAAGGAAAAATAATTAATTTTTCTTTTTTAAAAAAAGCAAAAAAACTAAATCATGAAAAAATATCTTTTTCTGATTTTAAAAAAATACATAAAAATAAAAATACATGAATTTAAAATATATTTATTT
>Ga0187843_10000410_pt1 | contig 31232 bp, 26 predicted proteins | sample SpaLakP09_SKY_43_FD_134516 | JGI IMG/M metagenome (GOLD analysis project Ga0187843, IMG submission 134516) | Oligotrophic lake water microbial communities from Sparkling Lake, Wisconsin, USA - SP09_SKY_43 | ecosystem: Environmental > Aquatic > Freshwater > Lake | place: USA: Sparkling Lake... | reverse complement strand
TCCATGGCCTTGCGAGCCAATCCTGATACCAGTGCATATACCACCAGTAAGTGAAATGCGATTACCAGCCCTATACCTATAAACTTCTTCCCCGGCTCTTGCTGGCGATTTGAAAAATCCATTACTGCTCCTCCACTACCACAAGGTCTACTGTCTGACGCAAGTCAAAACAACTCAAACAAAAAAGTGATTATAAATGCTGAGCATCAATAAAAAGCCATACCGATACAAAACCACTTATAAATTCATAAGCAGCAGGCTCATCAAAATATAAATCGAGTTTTCTTGTGAAACTGACTTATTTAATTTTGCCTGCAACCAAAATATCAAGCTTTACTGACTACTTTACTGACTACATCAGCAATTAACCAAATAATAAACTTATTGATCTATTTCTTATTTCATCAACCGTGCTCTACGGCCCCGAAGGACAATAGCTCGCAAGGTGGTCCGGAAATTTTTACCTGCTGCAGCTGGTTACACTGCAAATTGGCTGGCAACTTAATTTATTCATGTAAAAAAAGTTGCCTTCACATCTGCGAAATGTAAATTTAAGCGTCAGAAAATTTTCCGAAGGCGCATAAAACCACTTCCGCACAGAAACTGTCAAGTAGTATGCCAGCTGGTCCATCAAAAAAACAACATGGCGCATTTTGCCAAAAAAACACGCGCTTAGGAAACCTATTCTTTTGTGCTGTGCAGCATAAATCATGTCAGCGCAGCTATTTTTACACTTCCTTACATTGATAAATTTGCCGACTTAGCTACTCGCCGAAATTTAATTTTTTTTGAGCCTCCTTTTAGCCTCCAAACTATCTAAAGTTGCGCCGCAGTATTGCACCGCAATGGTGCAAGGCAACATCATCACTCCCTCTCTGGTGCGCAATCACGATCAAACTGCACTTGAAAATCACAAATTGAAAAAAATTGTCACACTTGAGCATTACCGTGTGAAATAAAAATTTCTTTTCATTTCCCACCGATGTGACTCTTGCGTTAAGGTTACGGCTTTTTGGCATGCATACAAGCTAAATTGTTTGAAAACACAAGGGTAAAATTAATTTGCACCTGCAATATGTAAATTAAACTATTCAATAGTTTTTTTCTAAGATTTTGCCATTAAAGGCCCGCATGTACCCCACCCGGGCCTGATCCATGCTTAAGCAGAATAAATTTACACTACAAGAGTACGAAGGTTAAAAATGTTCATGCGTCACCAGAGAGTTGCTTGTATTTTCACCATGCTGCTGGCTACATTTTCCTTGCAGGTGGCTCAGGCAGCTAGCCCTGCGGACCTCAACAAAGTAGTCAGGCAGGCTTTCGAAGCCGCGGATGATGGCTTTGACATGGCAAAAACCCAGAATTTTTATTCCGGCTGGGTCAGTGAAGCAATCTTTGAACCCTTGCTCAGCTATGATTACCTGGCGCGCCCTGCACGTCTCTTGCCACTTGCTGCAGAGGCAATGCCAGAAGTAACCGAGCAGGGGAAAGTTTTTACCTTCAAGATCAGGCCTGGCATTTACTTTGCCCCCGATCCCGCATTCAAGGGCAAAAAACATGAGTTGACCGCGAACGACTATGTCTACACCTTCAAGCGCGTATTGGACCCCGTCAACCGTTCACCCAATGCCAGCTTCATAGAAGGCAAAATTGTTGGCCTTGATAGTGTCGCTGCAAATGCAAAAAGAACGGGTAAATTCGACTACGATGCGCCAGTTGCTGGCCTGAAGGCTATCGACAAGTACACGCTAAGGATAGAGTTAACAGCAACAGACTACAATTTCCTGTATGTCGTCGCCTACGGCGGTTTTGGCGCAGTAGCGAGGGAAGTGATAGAGGCTTATGGCGATCAAACTGGCCTGCATCCAGTCGGGACGGGTCCTTACATGGTGGAAAAGTATTTGCCACGTAGCAAGATCGTGCTCACGGCCAACCCCGAATACCGTGGCTACACCTGGGATTTCAAATCGACGGGCAGCGCCCGCGATGAAGAAATCGTCAAACAAATGAAGGGCAAGAAGATGCCCCAGGTTGGCAAGGTCGACATTAGCATCATCGAAGAAGAACAATCCCGCTGGCTGGCATTTCAGGATTCGCAACTTGACATTGATAAGCTGCCGCAAAGCGCTGCCACGGCAGCCCTCGATGGAGTTGCGTTAAAACCTGACCTGGTAAACCAGGGCATCAAGATGGACAGAGTTACAGACGCGGGCATCACCTTTACGATTTTCAATATGCGCGACCCTGTGATCGGCGGTTATACCAAGGAGAAAATTGCCCTGCGTCGCGCGATAGGCATGGCCTATAGTCATGAAGATGAAATCGCCCAAATGCGGCTGGGGCAAGCCATACGATCTGAAATGCTGATCCCCAAGGATATTGTTGGCTACGATCCAGCTTACCGCAGCAGTCTCGCATATGACATCAAATTAGCCAACAAACTGCTGGATCATTTTGGCTACAAGCGTGGTCCAGATGGCTATAGAAATAATCCTGACGGAAGCCCCCTTGTTCTCAAAAAAACCATAGAGCCGGCAGCACTCTACAAAGTACAGGCTGAGATTTACAAACGTGGTCTCGACAAAATTGGCTTGCGCATAGACTTCCCGGTCAGCAATTTCGCTGACAACCTGAAAGCTGCCTCCGCCTGCAAACTGAATATGTGGGGCGGCGCCTGGAATGCAGATTTCCCTGATGGCGAAAACTTCCTGCAATTACTCTACGGTCCCAAAGCCGGTGCGGGCAACCATGCCTGCTACGAATCACCTGCCTATGATGCACTGTTCCGCAAGGCTGTCTCCTTGCCATTGGGGGAAGAGCGCAACAAGGTATATGCACAAATGAACCGTCAGGTAGAAGCTGATACACCATGGATAGTACATACCTCGCGCATCCGCAGCTGGCTATATCGCCCCTGGATTATTGGCTATAAAAAGCATCCGATCTTACATTCTGACTGGGCCTTCATTGATGTAGAAAAGCATTAAGAGCGACGTGCAAGTCTCAGTTGATTCCATACGCATTTATTATCATCGTACAAAAATAGCAGGAGAACTCGTTTATGAAGTCCACTCATCCGTATCAGCGCGACAGAGCTTTACGCAAGCTATCCAGAACAGGCATGGCAATCTGCCTGACCCTTGCTGGTCTGGCCGCAACAACTCTGCCCATGCATGCACATGCTGCCAAACCTGATTTTGCTGATCCGGAAAAAGTGTTGCGCACCATCTTCCCAGTTGCGGAAACCGGCTTTGACCCTGCGGCGACACGAGACTTGTACTCCAACGCCATTAATGAGGCGATTTTTGAACGCCTGTTCACCTATGACTACCTGGCCAGCCCGGCGAAGATCATCCCAAAAACAGCCGATGGCATGCCAGAGATTTCTGCCGATGGCAAAACCTATACCATCAAGCTGAAGAAAGGTATTTACTTCACGCCTGATGCGGCCTTCAATGGCAAAAAGCGTGAATTGACGGTGGATGATTATGTGTATTCATTCAAGCGCATCATGGACCCGAAAATCGCCTCTACCCATGTATGGCTGTTAGAAGACAAGATAACGGGACTGGATCAACTGGCCGCGCAGGCGAAGAAATCGGGTAAATTTGATTATTCGGCCAAGGTACCAGGTCTGGAAGTCGTCGATAAATATACTTTGCGCATACATCTGACGCGTCCGGACTTTAATCTGCCCATGATATTGGCCTACACCGCCATGTCCGCGGTTGCACGCGAAGTCATAGAAAAATACCAGGATGCACAAGGTGTTGCCATGGCAAACCCAGTAGGCACTGGCCCTTTCAAATTAACTGAATGGGTACGCGGCTCGAAAATGATACTGGATGCAAATCCTGATTTTCATAAGACGATATGGGATTTCCAGGCCAGCGCAGACCCGAATGATCAGAAAATCATTGCTGCCATGAAGGGCAAACGCATGCCACAAATCGGGCGTGTCGTCGTCAATGTGATACTGGAAGACCAGTCGCGCCTGCTGGCATTCCAAAAAGATGAAATTGATTTATTCCAGTTATATGGCGGTCTGGCACCTCAGGTATTGAACGGACCAGACTTGAAGCCTGAATTTGTCAAACGCGGCATACAGATGTCGCGCATTATTGACCCAGAACTAACAGTCTATTACTGGAACATGCGAGACCCGGTATTTGGTGGCTTGAGCAAAGAGAAAATCGCCCTGCGCCGCGCCATGTCCATGGCCCACAATGTAGAAGAAGAAATACGCATCGTAGACAACGGGCATGCTATACCTTTGCAATATCCCATCCCTCCTGGCGTGGTAGGACATGACCCTAACTACAAAAGCAGCATTCAGTACAATCCTGCCGCAGCCAACGCCTTGCTCGACAAGTTCGGCTACAAAAAAGGCAAGGATGGTTATCGCACCATGCCAGATGGTAGTCCACTGGAAATTGTTCACACAGCCCAGACAGAATCACGCGGTCATTTGCAGGCTGAGGTCTGGAAAAAATCCTATGACGGCATAGGCATTAAAATGCGTGCCGAATTCCGTCCCTTTGCTGAAATTTTGAAAGCAGAAAAGCAGTGCCAATTGTTGCAGCGCATTTCACCATGGATAGCGGACTATCCTGATGGTGATAACTTTATGCAATTGTTTTACGGTAAAAACATACACATGAATAATAATGGCTGCGTCGCCATCCCAGAATATGACAAGCTGTATGAACAATCACAAAAAATGGCTCCAGGGCCAGAGCGCGATCTGCTGTATCACAAGATGACCCGCATCATGGAACTGTATGCTGCCCAGCGCCTGGGTTATGCCCGCCATCGCATGATGCTGTCACAGCCACGCGTGATAGGTCATAAAAAGCACCCCATCATGCATATAGAATGGCTACAGATCGACATCGACAAGAACAAGTAATCCGCAGGCTGACTGAAATTTGAAAACCGAGAGACAAACATGACCGCTTATATACTGCGCCGCTTATGGCAGATGGCACCAACGATGCTGGGTGTCATCCTGCTGGTGTTTTTCCTGTTTAACTGGGTGGGTGGCGACCCGGCCTACATCCTGGCAGGCAAGATGTCAAATGCCGAACAGATAGCCAATATCCGCACCCAACTTGGCATAGACCAGCCTTACTATGTACAACTATGGATCTTCATCAAGCAAATTGTCACCTTCAACTTTGGCAATAGCTGGAGTACCGGTGAAGCAGTGTCTTCCATCATAGGCACACGTCTTGGCCCTTCACTGACTGTCTTGATACCACTTACAATTATCGAAACCCTGATTGCGATTGCGTTGGCGCTCGCAATTGCCTTCAAACGTGGCTCGTTGACTGACCGCTCTGTGATGATTGCCTGTACCGTCGGCATGTCGGTCAGTATCCTGGTCTACATCATCGTCGGCCAGTATTTCTTTGCTTATAAACTGGGAATGTTCCCGGTACAGGGTTGGGGCAATCACTTTGCTGAAAACCTGTTCAAATACTCTGCCCTGCCTATCCTGATTGCACTGGCCGTGGGTGTCGCACCAAACCTGCGCCTGTTCCGCACCTTTGTGCTAGATGAAGTGAACCAGGATTATGTGCGCACTGCACGCGCCAAGGGCGTTAGCGAAAGCCGCGTGAAATGGGTACACGTCTTGCGGAATGCATCGATACCTATCATCACCCACGTCATGTCGAACCTGCCAGCCTTGCTGATCGGAGCCTTCCTGATCGAGCGTTTCTTTTCCATCCCTGGCATAGGCCGCGAAGTGATATTGGCAGTGGAACGCAGTGACTTCCCCGTGATCAAAGCGATCACCGTGTATGTCGCTGCCGCGACCATGTTTTTTAATTTGTTGACCGACCTGCTGTACCAGGCGGTTGATCCACGCGTACAGTTGAAATAAGGATCATTCATGAGCACGACTATCACCAATCCAACTGTTCAAACTGTTTCGCCCGGGCTGTGGGCCCTGGCCTGGCGCCGCCTGCGCGCCGACAAGGTCGCCATGATCGCCATGGCGATTGTGGCTGCCTTTTTATTGACTCTTACCCTGTCCGCTGCCGGTATCATTGCCGCAGACTGGGAACAGGAAAGCGGTGTCAGCTATGCCCCGCCCGGCTTTATTGGCGCAGACACAAACGTAGCAGCTAAAGTAGAAGTAGAAGCACCACCGCCTGAGAATCCTCTCGACCCGTTGGCTGACATCATCCGTGAATTGCGCAAGCAGCCAGATGCTGATCAGGCAATCATCGTCAATGATTACGGCATCCCTGACCCGCTGGCAAAGGAAATGGCAGAAATCCGCGCTGAACTTGCCAAGTCTGGCAAGGCTGTCGTGGCCGACCGCCTGACCACCCTGCCCTTTGGTGCCGACAAGTGGGGGCATGACATCATCAAGAAAACCATCAAGGGTGCTGAGACTTCCATCGTCGTTGGCCTGGTTGCAGCCTTTCTGGCGACACTGCTGGGTACGATGTTTGGCGCATTGGCTGGTTATTTTGGCGGAAAAGTCGATGACTTTTTCAACTGGTTCTATAGCATCTTCACTTCCATCCCCTACCTGTTGCTGATACTTTCAGTCGCAGCTGTATTGCAGCAAAAAGGTGTGACCACCATCATCCTGATTCTGGCCTTTACTGGCTGGACTGGTCCATTCCGACTGATACGCGCCGAATACATGAAGCACAAGGCGCGTGAATATGTGTGGGCAGCAGATGCCATTGGCGCTTCGCACTGGCGCAAGATGTTCGTGCATATCTTCCCCAATGTCAGCCATGTGGCACTGGTACAGGTATCCATCCTTGTCGTCGGCTTTATCAAGTCAGAAGTTATCCTGAGTTTCCTGGGTTTTGGCGTGCCTGTTGGCGTGGTGTCCTGGGGCAGTATGCTCAATGAAGCGCAGAATGAATTGATTTTGGGTAAATGGTGGCAACTGGTTGCCGCAACCGCGGCGATGGCTGTGCTGGTGACGGCATTTTCATTGTTCACCGATGCCTTGCGCGATGCGCTTGACCCCAAGTTGAAATAAGGACAAATCATGAGTCAAGAAAACCCAAATCAGGCTTTGCTGAAAGTAGAAAACCTGCGCGTGTCTTTCCGCGTCAATAAAAAAGACAGTGTAGAAACCGTCAAGGGTATTTCATTTGAAATACCGCGCAATTCCACTGTCGCCCTGGTCGGTGAATCAGGTAGCGGCAAGTCAGTCAGCTCACTCGCTGTCATGGGCTTGCTGCCACCAGACACTTCAAGCATAGCTGCCGACAGCAAGATCATTTTTGAAGGCCGCAGCCTGCTGGAGCTCAGCATTGCTGACAGGCGTGTCCTGTGCGGCAAGGAAATCTCCATGATTTTCCAGGAGCCAATGACCTCGTTGAATCCGGTATTTACTGTTGGTTTCCAGATCGCGGAAGTCTTGCGTCTGCACATGGCATGGATGCCAAACAGGCCAGGAAGCGCGCGATAGAGTTGCTGGAGGAAGTCGGTATCCCCGACCCTAAAAACAAGATCGACGCCTACCCCAGCCAGATGTCCGGCGGCCAGCAGCAAAGGGTGATGATCGCCATGGCGATAGCCTGCGAACCCAAATTATTGATTGCCGATGAACCGACGACAGCACTGGATGTCACCATACAAAAGCAGATCATCGACCTGATCGATGCGCTGCGCATTAAGCACAAAATGTCAGTGCTGTTCATTACCCATGACCTGGCACTGGTCGGTGAAATTGCCGACCATGTCATCGTCATGCGCAATGGCGAAATCCGCGAAGCGGGCACAGTAGAGCAAATCTTTGAAAGCCCGAAAGATACCTATACCCAGGCGCTGTTGCACTGCCGCCCTACGCTGGATACCCGTCCATGGCGTTTGCCGGTGATTGCCGACTTCATGAACAATAACGGCGCACTGGTTGATCAAAAACAGCGCCCGCGTGGTCTCAAAGGTGATGAAGAGATTGTGCTGGAAGTAAAAGACCTCGGTAAAAGCTTTTACTCGCGCGAAGGGTTCTTTGGCAAAAAAGAATTCAAGGCAGTCGAAGGTGTATCTTTCAAACTGGCGCGCGGCAAGACTCTGGGGGTGGTGGGAGAATCCGGTTCTGGCAAGACCACTGTTGGACTGACACTGATGCGCCTGCATCAGGCAACCACCGGGCAAGCTCTGTTTGAAGGCAAGGACATCTTGTCCATGTCGAACAAGGAATTCCATCACTACAAACGTCGCATACAAATCATTTTTCAAAACCCCTATGCATCACTGAATCCGCGCTTTACTGTGGGGCAGATTTTGATGGAACCCATGTACATCCACAATATTGGTGCCAATGACAGCGAACGCTCTGCCATGGCTTATCAATTACTGGAAAAGGTTGGCTTGCCAACTATCGCCTTCCACCGCTACCCGCATGAATTTTCTGGCGGTCAGCGTCAGCGCATCGCCATTGCGCGCTGCCTGACGATGAAACCGGAAGTGCTGGTCTGCGATGAATCGGTATCAGCACTCGACGTATCAGTGCAGGCGCAGGTGCTGAATCTGCTGCAGGATTTGCAGGAAGAATTTGGTCTGTCCTACATCTTCATCTCGCATGATCTGGCAGTGGTCAAATATATTGCCGACCAGGTCATGGTGATGAACAAGGGCAAGGTTGTCGAACTGGCGAATTCAGATGATCTGTATTTGAATCCTACCCAGGCGTACACCAAGACTTTACTCAATGCCATTCCCAAGGGTCTGCAACACTAAGCTGCACAGGCGAACCGGCTGCTTGCTGGTTCGCCCTCACCTGTCTGAAAAACCTCCTTACACTTATATTTTTGACCAATCTTGCAAACACTGGCAAGATGGCATTCGCCTGTTGCTTGATGAAACGGGCACAATTTCCCGCATATCCCATATGCAGCAAATTTACTGGAGTCAGGATTGGAAGCATTAAGAAGTTTATTCCGGGAATTAATGCCCGCTGTCGATTTTTTCTCCATGCGTGTAGTGGATGATCGCAGTGAAGAACTGCTGGTTAGGCAAAATGTATTGCAACCTCTGCGCAATGCCCGAAGCCATGGCGCGATGCTGACCGTTATTCATGATGGTGGCTACGGCTATGCCGCAACCAGCGACTTATCCCGCAATGGATTGAATACCGCATTGCAGCATGCTTTGCATTGGGCCAGGCTCAGCGCAGGTAAAACGGTCACCAACTTCAGCAAAATCCCGCAAGCTGCGATTATCGGTCAGTATCAGAGTCCTGCCGCATCCATCTTGCCCAGGAAAGACTTGATTGCCTTAATAATGCAGGAGTCTGCAGCATCGCATTTCAGCGACAAGATTGTAGATTGGAGTGCTTCCATAGGCGTGACGCATACTGAGCAACTATTTATCAGTAGTGCTGGTGCTGACATACATCAGCAATTCAACTACTTGATACCGAATCTCAGCGTTACCGCCAACGAAGGATCAGAGACCCAGACCCGTAGCCTCGGAGGTCAATATAACGGTTTTTGCCGCCAGGGCGGCATGGAAGTTTTGCAGCAATCCGGCTTTTATGGCGCCGGCAAGCGCATTGCAGAGGAAGCACTGGCGTTACTGCATGCAGCTAACTGCCCCAGTGGCCGCATGGACTTGCTGCTGATGCCAGAACAGATGATGCTGCAGATCCATGAATCCATAGGGCACCCGCTGGAACTTGACCGCATCCTTGGTGATGAACGCAATTTTGCTGGCACCAGTTTTGTCACACCAGAGATGTTTGGTCATTTCCAGTATGGCTCTGAATTGCTGAACGTCACCTATGACCCCAGCCGTGCCGAACAATTTGCCAGCTTTGGCTGGGATGATGATGGCAGCACTGCAGAAAAAACCTGGATCATCAAAAACGGCATACTGGAAAAACCTTTGGGCAGCGCCCTTTCCCAAACCCGCGCTGGTATGGCAGGTGTCGCCAATTCGCGCGCTTGCGACTGGAACCGCCCGGCCATAGACCGCATGGCCAACCTGAATATAGAAGCAGGCAGCAGCAGCCTCGATGAGATGATTGCCAGTGTTGAGTATGGCGTGCTGATGAATACCAATGTGTCCTGGTCCATCGACGATTCACGCAATAAATTCCAGTTTGGCTGTGAATACGGACAAATGATACGCAATGGAAAATTGCAGGAACTGGTTAAGAATCCCAATTATCGTGGTATTTCAGAGAGTTTCTGGCGCTCGCTGAAAATGGTGGGTGATGTATCCACCCTGGCAGTCATGGGCACGCCCTTCTGTGGCAAAGGCGAGCCTTCCCAAGTCATACGCGTGGGTCACGCTTCACCAGCCTGCCTGTTTGATCAGGTGGAAGTATTTGGAGGCGAAGCCTGATGCAAGATTATTTTTTATCCCTGGCCGCACATATAGAAACGCAATTAGCGGCGAATGAAGTCAGCACCACCTGGTTGTCGGCAGAGTCCAGTGATTTTGTCCGTTTCAACCGCAGCGCCATACGCCAGCCTGGCCATGTCTTGCAACTGATACTGAACCTGCAATTGATCAAGGGGCAAACCCATGCTGCCATGAGTTTCAATCTCAGCGGCGAAACGGAAATGGATTTACCGAGGATTAATGCTGCAATTGAAGATTTGCGTACGCAATTACCAGACTTGCCAGCAGACCCGCACCTGATGATAGCCGCTGAAGTTAACAACAGCGTACAAATCCTCCCATCTTCCCTACCGCCAGTATCTGCCATACTGGAGCAGATACTGGCAGCAGCAAACGGGGTAGACATGGTGGGCCTGTTGACCACAGGTACGCAATATCGCGGATTTGCCAATTCCTATGGCCAGCGCAACTGGTATGAAACCAGCAATATCAATTTTGACTGGAGCCTGTTTCATTCAACAGATAAAGCTGTCAAATCCAATTATGCAGGCTTCCATTGGGATGAGGCTGAATTTCTGAAGAAATTTGCCGATGCCCGTCAAAAGCTCGCCTTGCTGGCGCGACCACCTGTCACCGTTGCGGCAGGCAATTACCGGGCTTATCTCAGCCCGACGGCATTGAATGAATTGATCATGATGCTGAACTGGGGTGGTCTGTCCGAAAAGTCTTTGCGTACCCGCCATAGCTGCCTGCGTCGCTTGCAGTCAGGCGAAGCAAGCATGCATGCCATGGTGGATATCTGCGAAGACAGCCGTGCTGGCCTGGAGCCTGGTTTTCAGGCGCAAGGCTTCATCAAACCCGACGTCATTCCCCTGATACAGGCGGGCAAACTGAGCGGCAGCATGATCTCACCGCGCAGCGCCAAGGAATTTGGCTTGATCGCCAATGGGGCACCGGACGATGAGTCAGCAAAATCCCTGATCATGCGCGCGGGTACACTGGCAAACGCGGACATACTCAAAGAGCTGGGCACGGGTATCTATATTTCCAATCTCTGGTATTTGAACTTTTCTGATCGTGCTACCTGTCGCATCACAGGCATGACACGCTTCGCCACTTTTTGGGTAGAAAACGGAGAGATCAAGGCGCCGCTCAATGTCATGCGCTTTGATGATTCTTTATTCAGGATACTCGGTGATAATTTATTGAAACTAACACAAGAAACCGAGGTCATCATGGATGACCGCTCTTATGGTGAACGCCATACTGGCGGCGCAGTCGTGCCAGGTGCCTTACTCAAAGAAATGTACTTCGCACTTTAATCCTGAACACAGGCCAGTCGTAAATCAAGCCGGGCACTGATAGCACATGGCCTGCCTCAGCTTTTTTGAAAGTAGACGCATGAATTTTCAAAGCAAGTGGTTTTCCTTTGTACGCAAGGCCCGCTCGGAGAGTTCACTGAAGCCTATAAGCAAGCAACAATATATGCTACGCCAGCCTTCATTTTTTCTGCGCCATATTGCAAAAGCCGCCAGTGGCTTTTGCCTGTTCGCAGCAACATTGGCTTCAGCCAATACCACCGAACCAAATTTCCAGCTCGCCAATGCCTATGGCAAACACGCTGTCGGTTTTCGCCTGGTGCAGCAATATGACTTCAGCCGCTCCATGAAGGGCAAGCATGATCTGGTCACTGGCGAAGCGATCAAAACTGAACGTGCCCGCCCGGTACAAACCCTGATCTGGTATCCCTCAGATAAACCAGGCAAGCCCCTGCGTTTCATTGATTATCTGAGAACGACCGAGACCAGGCCTGACTTCCAGCTGCCTGGCGCTGAAATCGAGCGTAAGCTCAAGGAAAAGACTGACAAAGTACTACGCGTATTTGGTAACGAGCGTGGCAATGCAGAAGTCCAGGCTGTCATGCGTGCCAGCAAGGGCACATCCCCAGCCAGTGGCAAATACCCGGTCCTGATTTATGCCCCCGGCGCTGGTGGCGAAGCAATGGAAAACGTCGATAACTTTGAATACCTGGCCAGCCATGGCTACATCGTTATTTCCAGCGCCAGCCAGGGCCCGCTAACAAATAATGTGAGCATCGACATGGCTGGCCTTGATGCCCAGGCCAGAGATATACAATTTTTACTGGCCTATGCGTCGACCGTACCTGAAGCAGATTTATCCAAAATTGCCGTAATGGGTTTCAGTTGGGGCGGCATGGCCAACTTTGTTGCAGCCTCAAGAGACAGCCGCATTTCTGCCCTGATTAGCCTTGATGGTTCCTTGCGCCGTTTCACCGAATTTGCCAAACAGATTCCTGCAGTATCAATCACGGTACCGACGTTGTTTATACACAGGGGAAATGAATCACTGGAAGAACTGAGCCAGCGTAACCAGGACATGTCTTATTCAGCACTCAATAGCATGAAATACATGGATTTAATTAAAATCACCATGCCATGGATGCAGCATGTCGACTTTGCTTCAGATAGCTTGCGCATGGGATCCGATCTGCATTTTTCTGAATACACGCGTAAAGAAATAGGTTTAGCACATTCCTGGGTCAGCCGCTATGTGCTGGAATTTCTCAATGCAAAGCTCAAAGCCAACACAGAAAGCGAACGCTTTTTGCAAACGACGCCAGTCAAAAATGGCGCGCCTGCACATATGATGTATGTGCAACACCGGCCTGCCCTGCCAGGTGCCCTGCCAACACGCTCCGGTTTTATACAGGGACTGGCAAAACAAGACTTTCAGGGAGCCGAAGCGCTGTATGGCAGCCTGCATAAACTGAATCCAGAATTTGTTCTTAAAGATAGTGATTTGAATGCCTGGGGCTATGAATTATTGCGCCAGAATAAACTCAAGGCAACATTGGCGATTTTCAGACTGAACACCCACTTATCAACGGACAGCTTCAATGCCTTTGACAGCCTGGGTGAAGCTTATGAAGTCGCCGGCAACAAAGATCTGGCCATCGTCAATTACCGCCAGTCCTTGAAATTAAATCCTGACAACAAGCATGCAGAGCAACAATTGAAGGAATTGGAGACTTCAAACCAGCAAGATAAGTAACTGCATTGATAGTCATTCAGTCAAAAACTGGGCAGTTGCAGTACCAATATTGCCCGGAATTGCCAAATTAAGTTCATTATTGCCATCGCAGCACACTTAATATTTGCCCGTTTTGGTCTTAGCCACTACAATTCCGACCTACTGTGAGTATGGGCACAAGTTGGCCAGTCTCACTTTGTGCAGTATCAAAAAATTTTAAAACGTATCAAGGGCAGGTTTAGCCTGGCATTTTGCCGACCGGCCATAGACTTGATGCGGCCCTACCTGGAGTCAACATGGCATTTCTGCAAGGCAAAAAAATTCTGATCACCGGTCTGTTGTCCAACCGTTCTATCGCTTACGGCATCGCCCAGGCTTGCAAACGCGAAGGTGCTGAACTGGCATTTACCTATGTAGGCGAACGCTTCAAAGACAGGATTACTGATTTTGCAGCTGAATTCGATAGCAAACTGATCTTTGATTGTGACGTTGCCAGCGACGAACAAATTGAAGCGGTTTTTGCTGACCTGGGCAAATCCTGGGACAAGCTTGATGGCCTGGTACATGCTATCGGCTTTGCACCACGCGAAGCAATTGCCGGTGAATTCCTCGATGGGTTCTCCCGTGAAGCTTTCCGCATTGCGCATGACATTTCTGCTTACAGTTTCCCGGCCATGGCAAAAGCTGCTCTGCCACTGCTGCGTGAAGACTCGGCCCTGCTGACCCTGTCTTACCTGGGTGCTATCCGTGCCATCCCACATTACAACACCATGGGTATGGCCAAAGCATCACTGGAAGCATCGGTACGCTACCTGGCAGAACACCTGGGGAAAAAAGGCATACGCGTCAACGGTATCTCTGCCGGCCCTATCAAAACTCTGGCTGCCAGCGGCATCAAGGACTTTGGCAAACTGCTGGGCTTTGTTGCCGAGCACGCACCTCTGCGCCGCAATGTGACAATTGAAGATGTGGGCAATACAGCGGCCTTCCTGCTGTCGCCACTGGCAAACGGTATTACTGGTGAAATCACTTATGTCGATGGCGGCTTTTCGCATGTCATGGGCCTCAACGCTGATTCCTACAATAAGTAATCGGCCTGCGCCAGTTTAAGCATTGCATGAAGGCATAAGATTGATCTTTCCCTCGTGCAATGCCGCTGTAAAATGAATAAATCTCCCACATGTTCAACGCCTTGAACGACTTATCCCGGCTTTCCAAGTGCTTGCTGATTTTTTTCAGCTGCTGGCTGATGCTGCCCGGTATTGCACCGGCAGCTTCATGCAATGATCCCTGGCCTGCCTGGGATCACTTCAAAAAAACTTTCATCGCTGAGGACGGCCGAGTAATCGACCATAGCGGTCCACGCAAGCCCACGACTTCCGAGGGGCAGGCGTACGCCCTGTTCTTTGCCCTGAGTGCCAATGATAAAGCTGCTTTTCAACGCATTCTGACCTGGACCGAGAACAACCTGGCAGCCGGTGACCTGACAGCTCGCCTGCCCGCCTGGCAATGGGGGCAACGTGAAGACAATAGTTGGGGCGTCATCGATAAGAACCCGGCTTCTGATGCTGATTTGTGGATAGCCTATAGTCTGGGTGTCGCTGGAGAAGCCTGGAAAGACAAACGTTATTCTGCCCTATCGAGCTTGCTGGCACTAAGAATACTGAATGAAGAAACCGCCGAACTGCCAGGACTGGGGCTGAGCTTGTTACCAGCCCCGACTGGCTTCAATCTGCCTAACAATCAATGGAAGCTGAATGCCAGCTACCTGCCCCTGCCCTTGCTGCGCTGGTTTGAACAAAAAGAAAGCGATGAACGCTGGAAGCGCATGTTAGCTCCGGCCATGCGTCTCATCGCAGGCAGCGCGCCCAAGGGCTATGCTGCCGACTGGATTATTTACGATGCGCAAAAAGGCTTCTTGCCAGATAGCCAGGGCGTGGAAAAAGGCCAGGGTGGCTATAACGCCATCCGGGTTTATCTGTGGGCAGGCATGATGGCCAGCCAGGATGCAGAAAGAGCTAACCTGCTTAAATTGCTGCGCCCAATGCTACAACTGGTCGATAGCAAGGGTTATCCGCCAGAGTTTATCGACATCCTTAGCGGCGAGATTAGTGGGCCGGGCTCCAGCGGATTCAGTGCCGCCCTATTGCCCCTGCTGCAAGTCAACGGCGTACAAAAAACGCTGGTGCAACAGCAACTGCGCCTGCAAGCACAAGCCATCAAGCCGGATGCCTATTATGATCAGGTGCTATCCTTGTTCGCACTTGGCTGGCAAGAAAAACGTTTTCGCTTTGATGCGCGTGGAAACGCCGACTTTTACTGGCAGCATTTTTGCTGGCGTTTATTTTGAGGCATGAGCAAGATTTTCTTAGAAACGGGCTGCTTTTTCCTGAAAAATCCTGTATAGTTTCGTTTTTTGCGCTGCAATATAAAATTTGCAGCACAGAACCAAGTAGCATCGCAAGCCTGTGCACATCCTCAGGATGGTGCATGTAAAAGCCCTCCCGCCTCGCATGTCTGGTAGTAATCCATAGACATCATCCCGGCGCAAAGCTTTTGTGCCGAAATTTCATTGTCGTCCCTTGTTGGATTTTCTGTGTTCATTTCGTTTGGTTGGCGCTGCATTGTTGCGCGCGTTCGTTAGCAACGCGCTAATTTATACTGGAACAGAAGCAATCGTTCCGGCAAAACATGCTGCAAACTGGCCTTATCGTCGGTGAGCTTGGCATTGCTGCCGCATTTTGCAAATGTTCCAATCACGAAAGAAATTCATGAGTTTTGAAGCACTAGGTCTACACGTCAATATCATCCGCGCTCTGACTGACTCTGGCTACACCAAGCCAACTTCGGTACAAGAACAGGCAATCCCTGCCGCGATTGAAGGTCGTGACCTGATGGTCTCATCCCAGACCGGCTCCGGCAAAACTGCCGCTTTCATGCTGCCTGCTTTGCATAAACTGGTTACTGCTGAAGTTGTCAGCTACGACGCTGCCAGCAGCAAAACACCAAATCAAGAACGTCAGGCTGCCCGTTCACGTGGCGACAAACCACGTTTCGTTGCTGCAAAACCAAAAATGCTGGTGTTGACTCCAACCCGCGAACTGGCTTTGCAAGTCACTACAGCAACTGACAAATACAGCGCTTATTCCCGCCGTATCAAGGCAGTATCCATCCTGGGTGGCATGCCTTATCCTAAACAGATGCAATTGCTTTCCCGCAATCCAGAAATTCTGGTGGCAACACCCGGCCGTTTGATCGACCATATGGAATCTGGCAAGATCGACTTCTCTGAACTGCAAATGCTGGTTCTGGACGAAGCAGACCGCATGCTGGACATGGGCTTCATCGACGATATCGAAAAAATCGTCGCTGCCACACCTCCTACACGTCAGACCATGCTGTTCTCCGCAACCCTGGATGGCGTCGTTGGTAACATGGCAAAACGCATCACAACTGAGCCTCTGGTCATACAGATCGCCGGTTCAGCCAGCAAGCATGAAAACATTCAGCAACGCGTTCACTTTGTGGATGACCTGTCACACAAAAACCGCATGCTTGATCATCTCCTGCGCGACACTACCGTTGACCAGGCAGTTGTATTTACAGCCACTAAACGTGATGCAGACACAATCGCTGACCGCCTGAACATTGCTGGTTTCGCTGCTGCTGCCCTGCATGGCGACATGCACCAAGGTGCGCGTAACCGCACTCTGGACGCACTGCGCCGTGGCACGGTACGTGTACTGGTAGCAACTGACGTTGCTGCCCGTGGTATTGACGTTCCTGCGATTACGCACGTATTCAACTACGATTTGCCTAAATTCCCGGAGGATTATGTCCACCGTATTGGCCGTACTGGTCGTGCTGGTCGTAAAGGTCTGGCGATCTCCCTGGTGAACCATGCTGAAGGTATGCACGTCAAACGTATCGAACGCTTCACTAAGCAATTGATCCCTGTTGATGTCATCGAAGGTTTTGAACCTAAGAAATCTGCCGCACCAGCACGCTCTGCTGCACGCAAACCTAACGGCTGGAAACCAGGTGACGCCCGTAAAACAGGCGCTGGCGCAGGTGGTGGCGGTGGTTACGGCAATAACAAACCAGGTCAACGCAGCTTTAGCAAGCCAGCTGGCGCTTCTACTGGTACCAGCGCTGGTCCACGTAAAGAAGGCGGCGGCTACAAAGGCAACCGCTCTAACGATAGTGGTGCACGTCGTACATTTGGCGACTACTGATTTGCCATGTAGCTTTACTCAGTAGAGCAAGTAACATAGACATTGCTGCATAAGCAATATCATGAAAAAGCGATCACTTTGGTGGTCGCTTTTTTTATACTTATAGGCTAGGCGTATAATCAACAGCTTCTGACCAACGCAAAAAAGTATAAGTCTCATGAGCAAAGAAACTGACGCACCCGTTCGACTCACCTCTTTTTCGCATGGCGGTGGCTGTGGTTGCAAGATTGCGCCTGGCGTACTTGCCGAAATACTAAAAAAATCTTCGGGCTTTCCTGTGCCGTCAGCCCTCATGGTCGGCATAGAAACTGCAGACGATGCAGCTGTCTATAAACTCAATGATGAGCAGGCACTGATCGCCACCACCGATTTTTTCATGCCCATCGTGGACGACCCTTTTGATTTTGGTCGCATCGCTGCTACCAATGCCATCTCCGACATCTATGCCATGGGCGGTACGCCCATCATGGCACTTGCCCTGGTCGGCATGCCCATCAATCAGCTACCGCTGGATGTCATAGGCAAGATTATCCAGGGCGGCGAAACCATCTGCGCCGAGGCTGGCATACCTATAGCAGGTGGCCACACCATAGACTCTATCGAACCTATTTATGGCCTGGTCGTCATGGGTCTGATCCATCCATCCAAGGTCAATCGCAATGCGGATGCGAAAGCGGGCGACAAGCTGATACTCAGCAAACCCCTTGGGGTTGGCATCTTGTCCGCCGCACTGAAAAAGCAAGTGCTGGATGCAGCTGGTTATGCCACCATGATAGACAGCACCACCAAACTGAACAAACCCGGCCAGGCCCTGTCTGCTCTTGATCGTGTGCATGCCATGACCGATGTCACCGGCTTTGGCCTGCTAGGTCATTTGCTGGAAGTCTGCCGTGGCTCAGGACTGGCAGCACATCTGCATATGTCCGCCGTACCTTTGTTGGCGAATGTAGAACACCTGGCGACCGATGGTTTTATCACCGGTGCCTCCGCCCGCAACTGGGCTGCCTATGGTGAGTCTGTCAATCTTGATGCACTGATCAGCCCCGCCCAGCAAGCCTTGTTGACCGATCCGCAAACCTCAGGCGGCTTGCTGGTCGCCTGCGCCCCTGAAGCAGTAGAAGATGTTTTGAGGATTTTCCGTCAGGGCGGCTTCTTGGAAGCTGCTGTGATTGGTGATATTGTTACAGGTGATCCCTTGATTACAGTCTTGCCCTGATTTTTTGATTTTGCCCCCCACTTTTGCAAATACCATGAACCAATTAGAACAACTCAAGCAATACACCACTGTGGTCGCTGACACAGGCGATTTCCAGGCTATCCAGGCTTACGCACCGCGCGATGCGACGACCAATCCGTCACTGATCCTGAAAGCCGTGCAAAAGCCAGAATACCTGCCTTTGCTTGAAAAAGCCGTCAAGGACACAGCAGGAAAGTCCATTGATGAAACCATTGATCACTTGCTGATTGCTTTTGGTCTGGAAATTTTAAAAGTCATCCCTGGACGCGTTTCTACGGAAACCGATGCCCGCCTTTCTTTCGACACTGCTGGCACCATTGCCAAAGGCCGTCAACTGATCGCCATGTACGAAGCTGCAGGCATACCGCGTGACCGCATCCTGATCAAAATCGCTTCTACCTGGGAAGGTATACGTGCCGCCGAAGTATTGGAGAAAGAAGGCATACGCTGCAATATGACCTTGCTGTTCTGCCTGGCACAAGCGATAGCCTGTGCTGAAGCAGGAGCGCAACTGATCTCGCCTTTTGTTGGCCGTATTTATGACTGGTACAAAAACAAGACTGGCCAGGAAATTTTTGGCGCAGATGATCCAGGCGTCTTGTCCGTCAAAAAAATCTACACTTACTATCGCAAGTTTGGTTACAACACCGAAGTCATGGGCGCCAGTTTCCGCAATACTTCGCAAATCCTGGAACTGGCTGGTTGCGACTTGCTGACTATCAGCCCTGATCTTTTGCAAAAACTCAGCGACAGCAATGGCAATGTGACGCAAAAACTGAGCAAGGAATTGGCGGCTTCTTCTGACCTGCAAAAAATCAACATGGATGAAAAGACTTTCCGTCTTGACTTGAATGAAGATGCCATGGCGACAGAAAAACTGTCAGAAGGCATACGTGCTTTCTGTGCCGACACCGTCAAACTGGAAAAGATGATTGCCGCAATGCGTTGAATCAAAACCACCTGACAGGTTATGATGAGAGGGCAGAATTTTCTGCCCTTTTTTGTTTTGATGACCCGGATATGAAAAAGCAGTTAGATATAGCAAACTGGAATAGGCGTGAGCATTACGCCTTCTTTTCCCAAATGGATGAACCCTTCCACGGCCTGAACCTGAATGTGGATTGCACCTGGGCTTATCAGTATTGCAAAGAAAAACAGCATTCCTTCTTCCTGTTTTACCTGCATCGGATATTAAACGCCATCATGCGCACCGATGCCATGCGCTACCGCATAGAAGACGGCAAGGTGTTTGATTACGAGGTAGTACACGCGAATGCAACCGTGCAGCGTGCCGATCATACTTTTGGATTTTGCCCCATTTATTATGAAGAAGATTTTGCCACCTTCGCAGCAGGGGCTAACATCGCCATGGATAAAATCAAGAATAGCAGCGGCCTTTGTTTCAATGATGAATGCGCGCGTGAAGACGTCATCCACTTCTCTGCCATCCCATGGATCAGCTTCACCGGGCTAACCCATGCCCGGCAATATGATCGCACGGACAGCGTACCAAAGATATCCGTCGGCAAATTTTTCAAGCAAGATCAGCGTCTGATGCTGCCGATTGCAATTTTTGTCCATCATGGGCTGGTCGATGCATATCATGTGCATCAATTTATTGAAGTTCTGGAAGCGGCCTTGTCTGGAAAGACATAAACTTCCACAAGACTGATCTGGAAACCGAATCTGTATCACAAAGTCAAATGCAAAGCAGTCACGCGCTTGCTAAAATGCAGTCAGCAGCTAGAGCTGACTACTTTCCAACAAGGACATGCCATGCGAAAATTTAACCCTGCTGTCGTCTTGCTGTCATGCATGCTGGCAACGGGCAATGTACATGCTGACGACTTTAACGATGGAGTCAGCTACTACGAGCAAGGTGATTTTGCATCTGCACTTGAATCATTCAAGGCAGCTGCAGAAAAGGGTAATGCCGATGCCCAATTCAATCTGGGCCTAATGTTTTTGAATGGTGAAGGTGTGCCACAAGACTACAAACAGGCATTCAGCTGGTTTGAACTATCTGCCAGCAAGGGCAATGTCAAGGCACAAGTAAATCTGGGGCGCATGTATGCCAAAGGCAAAGGCATGCTGTCGAATCATGGCATTGCTGCGTCATGGTTCAGGAAGGCTGCTGACCAGGGCTATGCCGATGCTCAATATAGCCTGGGAATTTTGCATGTTACGGGGAATGGCGTGGCACGCGACTACAACAAGGCTAAAGAATTATTTCAGAGAGCAGCGAATCAAAGTAATGCCAGTGCCCAGTATCAATTAGGTCTGCTTTACCTGAAAGGTCGCGGCGTCGCAAGCAATCTGGTTGAAGCGTATAAATGGCTGAGCCTGGCTGGTGATTATGAAGACAGTGAAGTATTCAGGAAATATGTGGCTGCCAAAATGAGCAAGGATGAAGTTGCAGAAGCCAAGGCATTGGCACAGGACTGGAAACCAGAGAATTCAACTGAATAGCAGGTCTCAGATCTCATATGATGGCAATATGCCCATCATGTAATTGATAATTGCCAGGCCCGGAATCTTCCTTGACCTGCCATTTCTGCTTGCCTATTTGTATTTCCACACCCTCGTGGATTTTTTTGATGATTTTCACACTGGCCTTGTCTATCAGTTCCTGTTCTGCTTCCAGTTCATCCAGCTCTTCTTCCAGGGTATCCAGTTCCGCCAATAAATACAGGCGTTTGGCCTCGACTTTCTCACCTACACCTCCCGCGGCTTTTTGCGGATGAGTAGCAAAAAAAGCTTGCAACTTGATTAGTTGATCCAGCTCAGAAGCTTTGCGCCCTATCTGGTATTGTTTGTCATGAATTTGCTGATCCCGATAAGGATCAAACCCGACTTGAATTTGGGTGCGCGTCGCCACTGGCGAACCAATAGAAACTGCGCAAATCGCCAGGGCAGCCTGTGCGCGGCCACCCAGAATATTACCCACATTGGAACCTGGCTTACCGACGATGATCTCCCTCCTTGCCACGAGTTCACACTGCCTGGCATTTTGCTGCAGATGTATGCTATCGCCCGCCTCTATGTGGGCGTTCTCGGCAAACAGGGCTTGCACTGAACCAGCGCACTTTATCCTTGACGTTGTACCACTGAGGTGCTGCGTGCCCGGCTTTTTTTCTGCCAAACCTATGATCCCACCCGTGACTGCGATGTTGCCACCAGCCGTAATATCCGCCGCTTCCACCAGGCCATTGACGATAATATCTCCAGTCACATGCAGTATCATGCCAGCCTTGATATCACCATCCACATGAATGGTGCCTTCAAAACTGATATTTCCGGTACTCAAATCCACATCGGGTACCTGTAAAACCGGATTGACGATCACGCCATTATCCACCACCACAGGCTGACCGGCATTGGTTGCCACCAGCAAATCAGGATTTGCAGCAGATGGCACTGCGCCCTGCAATTGCGCAGCAAAAGCCATTTCCGGCATGGGTTTGGCCAGTATCACCTGACCCTTGATATTCATGCCAAACTTTCCCTGCACCGGCGGAGTACGCCGCATAAGCTCATCGCCAACATGAACGATCAGTAGATGGCTGAGCTCGCGAAACTTGATAATCGCCAGTTCGTCTCGTTGTGCAATTTCACTTTTTTGGGTACCGAACAGTGGCTCCATTTTACCTGCCACTCCTTGGCGAGGCGGCTCACCTTCTGCGATCAGCACATGATGGCATGCGCCAGCTGCCAGGGCTGCGTCGAGTTCCTTATGCAAAATACCATGGATAATACCTTGTTCACGCAAGGCCTCATTAATCGCACTACCTATGGCTTTACCACCCTGGGCGGGATTCAAGGTCAAGTATGCGGATAACAAATCGTCGGAAACCTCTAGTGAGAACTCAGCATCTCTGCGCTCCCCTATCTGGATTTTTTGCAGTTCTTTTGCGTCACGACATAGCTTGATGAAGGCCAGTAAAGCCGTAGTGTCTCTATAGAAATCAGCGTATTCACTTGCTTGCAATGCGCTTTCGAGACTAGCCATATCCGGGGCTGGTCCAGCTGCTGCAGGGTCATATTGCGCAAACAACGTACCAGCAGGTCCTTCTGTAAAAAACGACAAGTTTGTCGATTGAGAAAGCGGTTCGTTCAAGGTGCTTCCTTTGCATTGAAATCCATGCAGAAGTCATCGTGCATGCTTATTACATCATATACAAGCATGCCACGCTGGCAAGTACATTGCTAGCTATACTTTGGTAGATGCTGAAATGCGCGCAAAAAGCCTGTATAAAAGCAAATTAAGACTGCAATGCCACTTAAAAACACTGGTTTCGCGGCACTTCTAAATGCCAGAAAAATGGGAAGAAAAAGTAAGCAAAAGAATTCGTTTATCAAAGACAAAAATGCAAAATAACCAAGCAACTTACTTAGCTGATCTCGATGCCCACGGCGATATCGCACCGCCATGGGAAAAATTTCAGCATTACGATCGATACACCATTGGCTGGCGCATGGGAGCTGGTGAAATCTGGCTTGGCAAGTGGCGGGATTTTATACAAGAAATGCCCGTTGACTTCGATGTACGACTGGCCTACTTGAAACGCCATCCACCGGCACCTTACAATTGGGCGGACTATGTTCAAGAGACCTTATATCCTGAGCTTGAAGAAAGACATGAAGAAGATGATGGAGATAAAACATATCTCAAAGAACTTCAGAAGCTGGGCCTGATCGCCTCTGACATTGCCTATTCTACCTGGTTGGTACAACAGGACGGGGTAGCATGGCCATGGGAGTTTGACGAAACCCCAGAAGAAGTAGCGCGCAACTGGACACGTTATCTGTGGTTTTGGTCACGTCAAGTGGCCGAGCTCAGGCTACGCCCTGACTGGCAACTGCCTGCGGTTCCACCAGTATGGGCTGCCTGCGCACCTGCCTTGCAAGAAGCGCAGCCAGGCACGCCAGACTTCAAACAAGGCTTGCTGACACTAACTCGAATGTTATCCGCAAACAAGCTGACACCGCCCTGGCAATTGGGTCTCAGCTTGGATGATTTTGCCGATAGCTATGAAGATGACATGGGCTACGTCGATGCATTCCGGCTTTGGGGCATGTCTGCATTCGATGATGTTGAACATCTGCAAAAATTCCTCTACGACACTGACGTTCCGCAAGTCTGGCAAACATGGGCTAGCAAGCACTTCATCATGGATTTATGATGATGTGAACCGTGATATTACTTTGAAGATGGGAAATGCTCGACATGCACCTCTCCTGCATGTCCGAAGTAACTGACGTGACGACCAGTTATCCAGACAATATAGCCCACGCAGCCTGCTGTCATTGATAGCCTGACAAATTCTGGATAACGCACTTCATCGCGCTGTGCCCCTCGTATGGCAGCCTCCAGAGACTGGGCATCGAATACGGCTGGAATCAGGTATTCCTTTTTCCCAAAGTCCAAGGTGCAAACACCACCATCCTCAAAGTAGTATGTTGTGACCCCAGTGCGATAGTCGACAAAATAGGATGCTACACCCACATCAACTAGGCTGCCGACGACCTGGCCAAAACTCAGTTTCCCTGCGTATGAATCCTTTGCTAGAGTTTCTATTGCCAGTTTTGTTGCATCGTTCATTATTCACTCCTGGTCGTTTCAAAACTATTTAACCGGTATTTCTTTCAGGCCATGCACGCAAGTGATTTCCTGCATGATTGAGATCAAGTCCATGCGTTGCTGCGGCGACATATGACCAAAAAACTTTTCGTCATTTTGATCGGCAAGTGCTGCCAGTTTCGGAACCAGATTTTTGGCTTTTCTTGTCAATGTAATTTGTTGGGCACGCCGGTCAACAAGAGATGTTTCCCGACGAAGCAATTCTTTTTTTTCCAGACTTGCAAGAATTTTTGAAATTGCCCCCTTGGTCATGCCCAATTCGCACATCAAATCCGCAGGTGTCGAATCAGTTTTACTGTACAAGGTGCGCAAAGCGACCCACTCAGAGATGGTTACCCCTGCTGCTTCCACGCTTTTTTCAAAGCACGCGGAAACATAGTTTGAAACATAGCGCAACCAAAAACCCAGGTGCGAGTCCAGCGTACTGACAGGCTTTCCTGTCGAGGTAGCTGACGCCATGCTGGAATTATTTTTCTCACTCATTATTAATAATCTCACACAAGGTTTGATGCATGCATCCTAGTTTCCAAGGAAACTAATTGCAAGAACTTTTTAAGGTTCCAATCCTTCAAGATATCAGAGAGCTTTGTCGCTGCTCTCAGTTCAGACGAAATTCATGCTGTGGATACTGGCGCACACAAGATCAATAATTAATGTTAATACGAATCATTTGCATTCGCATTTAAATTGAATTAATATTTCGACCTTACATCACGGGGGGAAGCATGCGTTTCAAAAGGAAGTTGATCGTCATTGTCTTGGCTAATCTGGCCACTGGACAAGCTTTACATGCAGCAGCACAAGAACCAGCAGTTGGACAACAGGTCGTGGTAACAGCGACTCTGCGCAACCATAGCATTGCCTCAGCACCGGCATTTACCACTGTGGTGACTGCTGAAGATATCGCTAAATCACCAGTAAACAGCCTGGCAGACTTATTGCGCGAAACAGTGGGTGTCAACAATCAGACTGACGGCACAGGCCGTGATGAAATCCAGATCCGGGGGCTGGCAGGCAAATATACGTTAATGCTGGTGAATGGCAAGCGCATCTCTTCTGGCGGCGCCTTGTGGCGCGGCAGTGATTTTGATTTCAGCTCCATCCCTTTGAACAGTATCAAACGTGTAGAAATCGTACGCGGCCCCATGGCTGCCTTGTATGGTTCTGACGCTATTGGCGGTGTTATCAACATCATCACGAAGACACCTGCCAAGCAATGGACAGGCACATTCAATACCGAGTACCGCAAGGTCGCGACTGGTGAACAAGGCGATCAATACCGAATAGGCGCGGCCACCAGTGGAGCCTTCAATGAGCGACTCAGCATGGCTATTTCCGGCGAAGTCTATGACAGGCAGCCTTGGTTCAGCACTTCGGCATCTGATCCTACCCGCCCTGCCCGCCTGGAGAAAAAACAATCCCAGAATCTGGTGACGACAACAACACTTAATCTGTCAGATACACAGTCACTCGACTTTGACTTTGGCTATAACAAGGACAAGCGTCCACTCGCTCTGTACTACTACGACTACAATCCTGAATACAAATTTGAATCCAAGGATTATCGCGAACAGGAAGTCACGCGCTATACCTATGGGATCACTCACAAGGCTACATGGGGCTGGGGTACCACTACTGCGTTCCTGAATCAGGAAGATACCACCATAGATGATTTCAACAGCCGCTACAAAAAACCACAACAGCGCGTATTGAAAGAAAAAAATACGTATGCAAAAGTGTATGCCAATACTGAGTTGGGCATTAATAGCCTGACAGCAGGCATCGACTTGCGTCGCCAGTTAATCAAAGACCCTCTGACTTATTTGAAAACCGGTGAGATCAGTACGCGCAGTTCTGCCATATTCGTGGAAGATGAAATCAGCCTGAGCAAAGACCTGCATCTGACGCTGGCTGGCCGTGTCGATGACAGCAATACTTTTGGCAATCACTTTTCCCCAAAAACATATCTGTCTTACCAGGTCAACAATGCTGTCACCGTCAAAGGCGGTATCAGCAAAGCATTCAAAGCACCGGATGCCTATCAGTTGAGTCCTGAGTACAGTGTGATCAGTTGCGGCGGAGCTTGCTATCTGTCCGGTAATCCAAATTTGAAGCCTGAAACCAGCACCAACTTTGAAGCTGGTGTTGAAGTACATCAAAAAGGCTGGAACCTGAGTGCCGTGGCTTTCAAGAACGATGTCGATGACATGATCGTCGCCAACTATGATGGCATTAAGAAAACTCGCAATTGGATCAATATTGCCAAGGCCAAGACCAGTGGCATAGAACTGCAGGCAGATGTGGAACTGAGCCCTTCCTTTTCCATCAATGGCAACTATACGCACTTGAAAGCTAACTATACCGATGAGCGCGGCAAGGAAAGCAAGCTGGACAACCGCCCTGCTAATGTTGGAAAACTAGGTGTCAACTGGAAAGCAACGACACACTTGCAAACTGGTCTGACTGCGCATTACATAGGCAGCCAATTCTATGAAAGCAAGGAACTACCAGCCTATACTCGTCTGGACTGGAACCTCTCAGCCCGCCTGCAAGATAACCTGATTTTGCGCGTGGGCGTAAAGAACCTCACGAATGTGAGCATGGAACAAAAGAGCAAAGACTTTGCTTACTTTGAACTAGGCCGCAACTATTACGTGAGTGCCACACTGGCTTTCTAATTTCAGCAAATGAGAAGCTGCAGTTTTTCACCTGCGGCTTCTCTCTACAGAAACATCCTACCTACCCAAACAGGAATAGTCTTGTGTCTATTTTGTTTTTATTACTAACAATCGTAGCTTCCCTCCTCCTGTATCTGTGCCAACGACACCAAGGGTGGTTGCCAACCTCTTTGCCAGCAAAACCTGTGCTTGCGATTACCAGTCTGGTCACGGCACTGGCCTTGTATTGCGGATGGCAGGCTTTCAGCATGGCGACCGCAATATTTGCGTGGCTGGTCATCACCATGCTGGTTTTGGGCTTGCTGCCATTCTTCTCCTTACTCAAGAAAAAGAAAACACATGGAGAATAACGCCTCAAAAAAAACGCCCATCCGCGCAGACTGGTGGACTAAAACCATATCCGGTCTGGTACTGGGCTTTACGCTGGCCCTGGCGATAGCTGGCCTGTTTGCCTGGACAGGGCCGGGAGGCATAGCTGCGCCACAAAAAGTGCAGTTCGTCATGTGGCTTATCACGCCGGTATGGATGCTGATACTCAGCTTGATTTATCTGGTGCGCAACGGTGTACGTGCATTGACAGGACTGCTGATTGCCAATGCACTGGCCTATGCCTTGCTGTTTCTTGTAAAAACTTAGTCGAGTAGTCAATGAAAATCAGAAGTGACATCCTGCGTGTCTATCAATCCCTGCATACCTGGGTAGGGATCAGTGCAGGCTTATTGTTGTTCATTGGTTTTTTTGCTGGTGCCTTGACGATGTTCAAGCAACCGCTGGACCACTGGGTCAGCCCGCCGACACCTTCACCCACCATGGCCAGCGCGCAGCACATAGACAGCCTGGCACTACAAGCGCTGGCACAGCACCCTGCTGCGCGCAAAGGCTTCACCATGCATCTGGGTAATCATGACAATAATGCTGCGATCATGAGCTGGACGGCAGGCAGGCCCGGACGTGAGCTGGATTTCTCAGCAAAACAATGGACTGCCACGCTCGATGAAACGGGTATTCTGCAAGCAAAGGAAGAATTGCCGTCTATCCTGGCGCAAATGATAGACATGCTGCACAGAACAGGCGGGATACCTGGAGAGATAGGCGACGAATACCTTGGCGGCTATCTCATGGGCGTGGCAGGTATTTTGTACTTTCTGGCTCTGATATCTGGCGTGATTCTATTACTGCCGACCATGGTTAAAGATTTCTTTGCCCTGCGCCCTGGCAAGAACCGCAAACGCTTCTGGCTTGATGCCCATAACATCATCGGCATTACCAGCCTGCCCTACCATATCGTCATCAGTGTCACCGTCATTGTATTTGCTTTTCACGATCAGTTTTACGACAGCCTTGCTGAGGTCGTCTATAAAAACCAGCCCATGTTTGGCGCGCCGCCTGCGGCTGCCGTCAAACCCTATGAAGCCAGGGACATGTTGCCGCTGACCAGCATCCTCAACAAGGTCAAAGCCGAAGCGGGTGACTCAACAATTTCAGAAATACAGTTTTTTGGACTGGAAAGCCTACGCCCCAGGGCAAGGGTAGCGCTTGTCAATCCACGTTATTTGGTGCAAGGGCCTGAGGCTGGCTACCTCACACTCCATCCTTATACCGGAGCTGTGATCAATGCCAGCATGTTGCCGGGCAAGGAAAGCACCTGGAGCGCCATCGTCGGCCCCTTCTTTTCCCTGCACTTCGGCAGTTATGGCGGAGACATGATGCGCTGGGTGTATTTCGCTTTTGGACTAAGTGGTGCCTTTCTGTTTTACTCAGGCAATTTGTTGTGGCTGGAAAAGCGTCGTAAAGTACAACGCCCAAATCAGGCACTGCCTGTACAAACACTGTCGACCAGGTTGATGGCTGCTGGCACGGTTGGTGTATGCCTGGGCACTGTGGCAGGCGTCTGCTTCACCCTGGTGGCTGGAAAATTATTTGCAGCCACGGCTAAGAATATCAATTTTGTCTATTTATTCGTCTACTACAGTGTTTTCCTTGGTGCGCTGGCTTGGGCATATCTGCGCGGAGCTGCACGCTCTTCGGTCGATTTGCTTTGGCTGTGCGTGATTGCCGCGTTGTCCATCCCATGTAGTTCTGCATTCATGGCCTTACAAACTACATCCAATACCAACATCACGGGCCTCGGTGTGGAATTGGTTGCCATTGCGATGGCGCTGGCATTTATCTACGCGGCGCGCAAAACGGACAAGCGTATCAAGGATGAAGCAAAAGATAGTGTCTGGTCTTTGCAGACAAGCGCTTGATACTTTCCTCAAATTTAGCTTGACCCTGGAGTAAACACCAGGGTTCACCATAGTCTCTCCTAATTCCGGAGAGACTATATGCAACTGAAAAACTATCTGCGCATCGTGCGCGCCAGCGCCTGGTATGACCTGATTGTCACAATCGGTTTTGCCACGCCCTGGACCTTCGCCCTGATCCACCAAAGCCTGACACAGCTCAACAGCAGCCTGGGTATCCCAGGCGAATTCCCCGCTTTCGCTGCAGCCCATGTCTTGATGGCGAACCTGCTGGGGTCCATCGTCACGATCTGGGCCATTTTGCGCCTTCGTGGCACGCGCATGGAATATGGCCGGTATGACGCTGCCGGACGCATTCTGTTCAGCGTGTGGCAGCTATATGCGGTTGCTCATGGTGCAAGCCAGATCATACTGGCCTTCACTGTGGTTGAAATTGCTTTTGGGATTGCGCAGTTACTGCCTGTTCAAAAACAGTCTGCTACTGATTAGAGCCTGTTTACGATCTGTAGCGAGCGTCAGCGGGGTCAGGGTAACAAAAACGCAGCACAAAAAGCAAAATGTACTCTAGTACATGAGCATTTTGAGCAGCACATGAGTCCCGATCAAGCTCGCGCAGAAAGATCGAAAACAGGTTCTTAGAGCTTCTGCAAGGCATCCAGCAACGGCGCACAGGCATCTGCCACCCGGTTAAGGCTGAGCTCGCGCAAGGCCGCCAGATCGACTTTATGCTCACTTTCCAGACCAGCCCATGCCAGCAAGGCGGCGCAGGCTTCTGGGTGGTCGAACAGGCCGTGCAGATAAGTGCCGAGTATCAGGTCATCGGGTGAGCGTGCGCCTTCGTCTTCGCCCTTGATCTTGAAAACTGGCTGCGTGTCATTGCTGGCATAGGTGATGCCCATATGGATTTCATAGCCGCTGACATGTGCAGTGCTGGCATTGAATACACAGATGCCAGTCACCTGTTGCAGACGTTTTTCCTGTGTCAGCTCGGTGGTGATGTCTAGCAGGCCAAGTCCATCTGAATCACCAGCCTGCCCTTCTACACCATGCGGGTCGCTAATGACTTGCCCCAGCATTTGATAACCACCACAAATGCCGATGACTTTGCCGCCATAGCGTAGATGTTTTTCCAGCACTGGCTGCCAGCCCTGCGCCTGCAAGAATGCCAGGTCGGCGCGGGTGTTTTTACTACCGGGCAGGATGATGAGGTCGGCAGCAGGTATCGCCCTGTCAGGGCCGATGAATTGCAGATCGACGTCTGGATGGGCGCGCAGTGCATCGAAGTCAGTATGATTTGATATGCGCGGTAAGGCGGGCACAATGATGCGAAACTTGCCCGCGTTACCCTGGCTGGACTGTATCGCATCTTCGGAATCGAGTTGCAGGCCATGCAGGTAAGGCAGTACCGCTAAAACAGGCTTGCCGGTTTTTTTCTCCAGCCAGTCGAGGCCAGGTTCCAGTAAACTGATATCCCCCCGAAAGCGGTTAATGACAAAACCGATGATGCGCTTTTGTTCGGATTCAGACAGGCAATCAAGAGTGCCGACGAAATGAGCGAACACGCCACCACGGTCTATGTCAGCCACCAGGATGACGGGGCAATCCACGGCCTCTGCAAAGCCCATATTGGCGATATCGCGGTCACGCAAATTCACTTCGGCGGGGCTGCCTGCACCTTCAACAATAATCGCCTCATATTGCTGTTGCAGACGTCCATAGGATTCCAGCACAGCCCCCATGGCAATAGTTTTGTATTGATGGTAATCACGTGCATCCATATCTGCCCTGACTTTGCCATGGATGATGACTTGCGCG
>Ga0187843_10000408_pt1 | contig 31302 bp, 30 predicted proteins | sample SpaLakP09_SKY_43_FD_134516 | JGI IMG/M metagenome (GOLD analysis project Ga0187843, IMG submission 134516) | Oligotrophic lake water microbial communities from Sparkling Lake, Wisconsin, USA - SP09_SKY_43 | ecosystem: Environmental > Aquatic > Freshwater > Lake | place: USA: Sparkling Lake... | reverse complement strand
TAGAAGCACTTTGTTGGTGTGGAAAAAAAGCAACTCATCAAGCCCGAATTGTGAATGGGGTGATGGTGACAGAAGGTGAACAGGTAGTGGTGGGAGACGCCGGTACAGAAGCCAAACCCGACGAAGTTGTTTATGAAGTTTTATGCAGAAAGCATCACATGAGAAAAGTTACTTCTAAGAAAGCAAAACAAGAACATATGTCAAAAACAGCATTGCCTTTTGAGGACTCAATTGGCTAATCAGCCTGCCAAGTAAAGCTCGTGGGGGATTTAACCAACTGTTCACATTGCATTCCATCTAATGCAACATCAAATCGGTGCTATTAGTACCGTAATGATGGCAAAGTATTACTAATTAGATTTTTTAGAATCGTGGGAGAAAATTCATGGCCAGTAGAAAAGCTCGCGCGTTAGTCTCAGAATTTTTAGGTTCATTCACTATTGCCGCAGCAGTTGTGGGTTCTGGAATAATGGCACAGAACCTGACTGATGATCGTGCCGTTATGTTGTTAATAAATGACATAGGAACAGTCTTTGGTTTAGCAATTGCCATAGCGATTCTTTCTCAAATCGGAGTTGCCCACTTTAACCCGATTGTTACCTTATGGACATTCTCAAGAGGTAAACAAACCTTTGTTGAATCGATTCAGCTCATTGTGTTTCAAATATTAGGTTTCGTAGCCGGGGCATTAACCACGAATTACACATTCGGTGGAGACGCAATTCAACAATCCACTCAAGTTAGAGCCGGTACAGGTCAATTAATTGGTGAGGTTATTGCCTCTGCTGGTTTGATATTTGTGATCACAGCTGTGACCAGGTCTGATGTTCGCGGCGGAGTGCAAGTTTGGGTGCCGATTTGGATTGGGGCAGCCATGCTCTTTACCTCCTCTTCATCTTTTGCAAATCCAGCTTTTACTTTTGCTCGATCCTTAACTGATTCTTTCACTGGAATTGATGCTGGTTCTGTGCCTGGATTTATCTTGGCCCAATTTGTTGGCTTAATAATTGGGGGACTGCTTTCGATGTTTGTCTTCCAAATGAAATTCAAGAAACCAAAAGTACGTTGACAAAAAAAGTAAGCGTTCTGTTTGTTTGTGTTCATAACGCTGGGCGTTCACAAATGGCTGCTGCATATTTGCAACACCTTTCAGAAAATCAAATAGAAGTTAGGTCTGCTGGCTCAATGCCAGCAGATCAAATAAATCCTGCAGTAGTAGCTGCGATGTTGGAAGAAAACATTGATATTTCAAAAAATATTCCTAAAATTTTAACTACAGAAGCTGTGCAAGATTCAGATTATGTAATCACAATGGGTTGTGGTGATGCATGTCCAATTTTTCCAGGTAAAAAATATTTAGATTGGAATTTAGTAGATCCTGCAGGTCAAGGTGTTGAATCAATAAGACCAATTAGAGATGAAATTAAGCAACTTGTGTGGGGTTTAATCGAAGAAATTAGGGGTCAATAAAAGTAATAAAACTGCTGGTATAGATTAATTCTTACTAGTAGGAGCTGATTTTTTTATGAAAGCGCTCGTTATCGGAGCGGGTGGAGTTGGGCGTTCAATAGCCAATATCGCATCTAGACGTAAATTCTTAACCAGCATGGTTATTGCTGACCGTACTTTAGAGCGTGCAGAACTTGCTGTTGAAAGATTAAAAGATGATCGCTTTAGTGCAGCTCAAGTTAACGCTGCTGAATTAGAAGACATTAGAGAATTAATTAGAGAAACCAATCCCGATGTTGTGATCAACGCTGTTGATCCAAGATTTGTGATGCCCATATTTTTAGCGTGCGAAATCGAAAACACTAACTACATGGATATGGCTATGTCATTGTCCAGACCTCACCCTAAATATCCACACACCGAAGTGGGCGTCAAATTAGGGGATGAACAATTTGCTCGAGACTGGAATTGGGCGGAAAGAAAAATTTGGGCAGTGGTAGGAATGGGAATTGAACCAGGACTAAGTGATGTTTTGGCCAAGTATGCCTCAGATGAACTCTTTAGCCAGATTGACGAATTAACAGTTTTAGATGGATCAAACATTGTGATTGAAGGAGACTCTTTTGCACCTTCGTTCTCTATTTGGACCACAATCGAAGAATGTTTAAACCCACCTTTGGTTTGGGAAGATGGCAAAGGCTGGTTTACCACTAAGCCATTCTCTGAACCACAAATATTTGATTTCCCAGAAGGTATTGGTCCGGTGGAATGTGTGAACGTAGAACACGAAGAAGTAGTACTAATACCTCAAAAAATAGATGCTAAAAAAGTGAACTTTAAATACGGTTTAGGAAAAGAATTCATTGGCATATTAAAGACAATCAACAAGCTTGGTTTAGATAAGAAAGAAAATGTTGACGTGCAAGGAGTTTCAGTTTCTCCTCGAGACTTGTTAACAGCATCGTTACCTGATCCTGCCACTTTGGGATCTCGCATGAAAGGTAAAACTTGTGCAGGAGTGTTAGTTAAAGGATTAGATAAAGCAGGCAAACCAAAAGCAACTTATTTGTATCACGTTGTTGATAACGAATGGTCAATGAAAGAATATGGCGATCAAGCAGTGGTTTGGCAAACTGCACTAAATCCTGTTGTTGCGATGGAATTAATTCATAACGGAACCTGGAAGCCACAAAGTGTTATGGGTCCTGAATGGTTTGAGCCAAAACCATATTTAGATCTAGTTAATGAATATGGTGCCCCTTGGAAAATGAGAGAAGAGCAAATTTAAGGAATTAAAAAAGGACCCCTTAAAAAAGGGGTCCTTTTTTATTTAGTTACGCAGGAATTAATGTTCCTGAGAATATTTGCCACGCTAGAGCTGATTTTGCAACCAAACTCAAAACAATATAAGCACGTTCTCCTCTTAGGTAATTACTCCATTTACCTTTACCTTTGTATTGCAAATATTGAACCAAGGCAAAAGAGTTAAAGAAGACGAACAAGGAAATTATGATGCCATAAACAAATCCTGGCACCTGCACATCAGAAGTTGATCCTGGTGCGATCACATAAATTAGTAATCCAAGCCAAGGAACAATTCCTGCGATGCAACCAAACCAAAATGGCAGTAAATCTCCATCTTTTGGTTGGGTGTATTTCTCTTGTAACCAGCCAAATAAAATCATGGAAGCATTTACCCCAAATATTGCTAACAGGGCAACAATGTCTCCAATTCCACAAATTTGTGCAATCAAAACAATCATTACGGATGAAGAAAGTGAATACTCAACCCAGCGGAATATGTTTTGATTTTTTAACAGGGAAGCAGAATATTTTTTAAAGTAATCTCCACTTGAAACAATAAAGTGAAAAAGTGCAGAAAGCCCCAAGAACAAAGCTACTGCCAGACCAACGGGGGTGGAGAAAATTACCACCGGTGAACTAAATGTTGTTCCGGGAGGTCCATTTAAGTAAGTTCCCGTGACAGGTAAAGCAAAATCATTTGCTAATGCAAGAACAGCAAGCATTTGTAACAGATGAAAAACACCTGCAACTCTGTTGAAGGTTTTTAAAGATTTAATTTGCTTTAGTGTTGGTTTAGCCATTATTGCTCCTTTTTCTTAACTTAAGCGTAAGCCAAATAATTAAGATTAAAGGGATTTAAATGACAACACCCCCAACAAATTAATGTTGAGGGTGTTTTAGTGCGACTAGTTAGATGTCGTAATACAGCTGGTACTCGTAAGGAGTTGGACGCAAACGAATTGGGTCAATTTCCTTAGTTCTCTTGTATTCAATCCAGGTATCAATTAGATCCGGAGTAAATACACCACCTGCTGTTAAGTAGTCCTTGTCTTTTTCTAATGCATCTAATACTGCATCCAAAGAACCTGGAACTTGTGGCACAGTTTTTGCTTCCTCTGGTGGCAGTTCATATAGATCCTTATCAACTGGTTTTGGCGGTTCGATTCTGTTCTTCACACCGTCAATACCGGCCATCATCATGGCAGCAAATGCCAGATATGGATTACAGGCAGGATCTGGAACTCTAAACTCAATTCGTTTAGCTTTTGGATTAGATCCAGTAATGGGAATACGAATCGCAGCAGAACGGTTTCTTTGTGAGTAAACCAAGTTCACTGGTGCTTCATAACCTGGAACTAAACGGTGATATGAGTTAACAGTTGGGTTAGTAAACGCCAGCAATGATGGAGCATGTTTTAACAATCCACCAATGTACCAACGAGCCATGTCAGATAATCCGGCGTAACCTTTTTCGTCATAAAACAAAGGCTTGCCATCTTTCCACAATGATTGGTGACAGTGCATACCTGAACCGTTATCACCAAACATAGGTTTTGGCATAAAAGTTGCGGAGTGACCGTTTAGGAAAGCAACGTTTTTCACAACATATTTAAACAACATAACTTGATCTGCTGCGTTTAATAATGTGTTGAATTTGTAGTTGATTTCTGCTTGACCAGCAGTTCCTACTTCGTGATGTGCGCGTTCAACTTCAAAACCTAGATTAATAAGTGTTGAAGACATAATGTCACGCAAATCAGCAAAATGATCTACTGGAGGAACAGGGAAGTAGCCACCTTTAAATGGAGTTTTATATCCAAGGTTGCCACCTTCTTCTTCTCTGCCGGTATTCCATGCTGCTTCAATTGAATCAATTTTGAAGAATGAACCTTGTGGTTGATTATCAAAACGAACTTCATCAAAGATATAGAACTCAGCTTCTGGACCAAAATAAACAGTGTCAGCAATACCTGATGCTTTTAAGAAAGCTTCAGCTTTTGCAGCAACGTTTCTTGGATCTCTTGAATATGGTTCATTGGTGAATGGATCTCTAATTGAGAAATTCATTGCTAATGTTTTGGCTTCGCGAAATGGATCAATAAATGCTGTGGTCACATCTGGCATTAACTTCATATCTGATTCGTGAATTGCTTGGAAACCACGAATTGAAGAACCATCAAACATTAATCCGTCTTCAAAAACGGAATCATTAAATGCTTTAGCTGGAATGTTGAAATGTTGCATAACACCAGGTAAGTCCATAAATCTCACGTCAACGAATTCAATATCGTTCTCGCGGATGTACTTGATCGCCTCAGCGGCGTTCTTAAACATCAATAACCTCCTGATAGAACTTTCGTTTGGTTTAAAAGAAGGAGGCACAACCCTGGGCCATCAATCTGTTGGTTCATAACCTACTAAACAGGTGTATCGCTTTGGTATCCCAATTGTTTCGGCCTTGTAACAAGTTTTCCCAATTGCCTCTAAACCCAGAATAAATAGCCAAAAACTGACCAGGGCAATAGGTTGGAGATATGACTGGAAAGAGAATCTTGGCCCTAATCCTTGATTGGGTGGCAGCAATATTGGTTGTGCAAGTTATCCCCAATGCGCCAGCTTATGCAACACCGAAACATTCCTTATTGACCTTAATCATCTTTGGAACAGAGGTGGCTCTTTTCACGTGGATGATGGGTTCATCATTTGGGCAAAGAATTGTGGGATTACGAATCAAAGATATTGGTTTTGATAGAAATCCAACTTTTATTCAAAGCTTGATCAGAACATTATTAATTTTGGTTGTGATTCCACCATTGCTCGCCGACTCAGACTCACGAGGATTACACGATCGAATAGCTAAAACTAAACTAACTATCGTCTAGGAATTCTCATACCTTTGGGCATTGCCCCTTTAGGAATAGGTAGCGCACTTGCACCTGATGCACCAAATCTGTTTCTCAATTCACGAGATTCAGCTGGAGAAATCTTTTTACCCATTTTCATAATTGTCTTATTTAACTTTTTAAAAGTTACTAAGCCTTCACCATTGCCCACCATTAGAGAAGCAACAGGAATATCACCAGCAATTCTTCTAGCTTTAACTTTTTCACTTTCCAATAATTGAGCAACTCGACTAGGGGAGCCTTCACCAACTAACACGATGCCAACTGGTCCAATAACTCTGTGCACAAGATCTTGATTTCTAGTCACAGCAACAGCGGGAGTTACAAACCAACCTTTTCTTAAAGTGTTTAACACTGCAGCTGCAGCACCAGGTTGGCCTTCAATGCGAGCATAAGCTGCCTTCTCAGCACGCTTACCAAAAACAAAAATTGTTACTAGTAATCCAGTAGAAACTGCCAAAGTTGTAGTAATTAACTGTGAAAAAGTTGATTGAAAAGCAAATTGAGCAACTAATACAAGTGGCACAGTTGTACCGATAAGTGTGCCTAGAATTATAAAGGGAAGTGGTTTGTCAGTTTGACGAGTTATTTTGTAGGTTTGACCTATTTGCTTTAAGGTCTTGAATCTTTCTTTTTTTACTTTTGGTTCTTTATTCTTCGCCACTAATTTTTTCCATTCTTGACTTCTAGTGCTTGTTTATATAGTCGACCGGCTCGGTAAGAAGATCTAACCAACGGTCCAGACATTACGCCAACGAAACCTAATTCTTTAGCTAAGTCACCTAATTCTACGAATTCTTCTGGCTTGACCCAACGAGCAATCGGGTGATGCAGCGTTGAAGGTCTCAAATACTGAGTAATTGTGATTAAGTCACAACCTGCATTGACTAAATCTTGTAACGCGGTAATAATTTCTGCTTTTTCTTCACCCATGCCCAGAATCAAGTTTGATTTAGTGATCATTCCTGCTTCTTTGGCCAAGGTAATTACACCTAGTGATTTCTCGTAATTAAATGCAGGTCTAATTGATTTAAAAATCCTTGGCACAGTTTCTAAATTATGTGCAAAAACTTCTGGTTTGGCATCAAAGACTTGTTGTAATAAATCTTTCTTGCCACTGAAATCTGGAGTGAGAATTTCCACGCCACATTCAGGATTGTGTTTATGTATTGCTCTGATGGTTTCGGCATATAACCAAGCACCTTCATCTTCCAAATCATCTCGAGTTACCCCAGTTACCGTGGCATATTTTAATCCCATAGTTTTAACACTCAAAGCAACTTTGTCTGGTTCTGTTCTATCTAGAGGATCTGGTTTGCCGGTATCAATAAGGCAAAAATCACAACGTCTAGTACAAGCTGATCCACCAATTAAAAATGTTGCTTCACGATCTTCCCAACATTCGAAAATGTTTGGACAACCTGCTTCTTGGCAAACTGTATGTAAACCTTCTTTTTTAACCATGTCTCTAATGCGGATGTATTCTGGTCCGGTTTTAAGTTTGGTTTTGATCCACTCAGGTTTTTTCTCAATTGGCACTTCAGCGTTACGAGCTTCAATACGTAAAAGTTTTTTACCTTCCGGATTTAACCCGGTCACAATTTCAGTTGTCATCAGACTTCTACTTTAGAACGTTTGGACACATTGCGCTTAAGCGCACCGTTTCTGAGTTCTTCCTCTATCAGGGGAGTAACTTCAGCCACGCTCACATCTCTGCCTAATTCCAGGGAAATAGTGGTGACATCGGCATCACCAATTCCGCAAGGAACAATTGCGCGAAAGGCCTCAAGGGAATTATTACAATTAAGAGCAAAACCATGCATTGTTGCTTTCTTGGCAACTCTTATGCCAATAGCAGCTATTTTTTTGTCGACTAAACCATTGCCTTTAACCCAGACACCACTTCGACCCTCAATTTGAGTTGTCTCTAAACCAAGTTTGGAACAAACATTCATGATTAATAATTCAAGTCTGCGCACATGGGCAACAACATCAACTGGATCATCCAATTTCATAATTGGATAGCAAACAATTTGTCCGGGGCCATGCCAAGTGATTCGACCACCCCGATCAATATCAAAAACCGGTGAAGCATCATTTGGTCTGTCTTCAGGTTTGGTAGATCTGCCCGCGGTATAAACACTTTGATGTTCTAGTAAAACTGCTACATCTGGATGATTTTCAGAAACTATTTTGTGATGTATGTCTCTTTGACGATCCCATGTCGATTGGTATTCATTCCCTGAGCCCCAATTCTCAATTATTAACTCAGAGTTTGTCATGTATTAATCGTATTCTCGAATGGCAACAAAGCAAACTTGGTTGTCTTCTATAGACTGGTGATAACACAAAATCGGCGTCACCAACTGGTGCACTTTGATTCATACCCCCATTTAACAGGAGTTAATTCGTGAGCCCTAAAGCTAAAACTAAGCGTGCAAAAAAGGCAGTCTCAAAAAAGACTACGAAGAGCAAGCCAAGAAGCAAGAAATCAAAAAGTCCTAAGAAGTTCACATTTTTAGCAGCAGCTGTTGTGGTTATTTGGTTGGGTATCTCAGGTGTAGCTGGACCAATATTTGGAAAACTTTCCGAAGTTCAAGAAAATGATAATGCTGCCTTCTTGCCTTCATCTGCAGAATCTTCAAAAGTAAATGCAGTGGCCTCAGAGTTCACATCATCTGACGCTGTTCCAGTGTTAGTGGTTATTACCGGCGATCTAAATAAAGAAAATCTTGCCAAAGCAAACGACTTTGCTACTACCCTCGGATCTTTAAAAATTGAAGAAGGAGAAGGCAAGTTAGTAAGTGACTATCTAGTTGATGGGGCAAAACCTTTTGCTATCCCATCTCAAGATGGCGAAGCTGTACTGATTAATGTCGAGATTTCTGCTAAAAAAATTGTTCCTCCTTTACCAAATGGTGAACCAGCTTTAATCGCCATTGTTAACACCATTAGAGATGGTGGAAAAGATATTGAAGGATTACAAACAAATGTCACAGGTGCTGGCGGTATTTTAGCTGATCTTTTCGGAGCATTCGGAGCAATTGACACCACATTGTTATTGAGCACACTTGGTGTGGTGGCTTTGATCTTAATTGTGGTTTATCGAAGCCCATTGTTGTGGATTTTTCCATTATTTTCCGCAGTGATTGCACTTTCACTATCCGGTGCAATTGTTTATCTTTTAGCTAAAGAAGAGATAATCACTTTGAATGGTCAATCTCAAGGTATTTTGTCGGTACTAGTAATTGGAGCTGCCACAGATTATGGTTTGTTGCTGATTGCTCGTTACCGAGAAGAACTTCATTTAGTTCAATCAAGATTTACTGCCATGAGAAAAGCAATGCGTGGCGTATTTGAACCAGTCGTTGCATCTGGTGCAACTGTTTCAGTTGGATTATTAGTTTTACTTCTTTCTGAACTTGATGCCAACAGATCTCTGGGTCCAGTAGGTGCAATTGGTGTGGCATGCGCCGTGGTGACGATGCTTTCATTATTACCAGCGCTACTAGTGCTTTTTGGTCGTTGGATTTTTTGGCCAAGAATTCCACACTTTGATTCCAAAGATGAGAAACTTTCAGGAATTTGGGCAAAAGTTGCAAAATTTGTTGATAAGAAAACTAAGCGCGCAGGTTGGATAACTGCAATTGTCCTATTGGCTTTGGCTGGTTATTCATCCCAACTTGACGCAAGTGGTTTATCTCAAACTGAAACATTTGTTGGTAAACCTGATTCAGTTGTGGGTCAAGAAGTATTAGGAAAACATTTCCCAGCAGGGGAAGGAAATCCTTCTTACATTACTGGGCCAGCCGATAAGACTCCAGAATTATTGAAAGCTATTACTGACACCCCAGGTGTGGGCGAGGCTTACCCAATTCCTGATGGTCCGGTAATTGCTGGACAACCTTTACCTAATCCAAAGATTATTAACGGTCAGGTGTTAATCAGTGCCACTTTGGAAAATGCAGCAGATTCTGCTGAAGCAAAAGCAACTGTTGTCACATTAAGAAATAATCTTGATGCGGTTAGCGTTGATGCTTTAGTAGGCGGATTCACCGCTGTTAATGAAGACATTGCAGAAGCAAACGCTCGTGATAACAGAATAATTATTCCAACCGTGTTGGTAATTATTTTCCTTATCTTGGCCTTGCTGTTGAGAAGCATTTTGGCTCCACTGATGTTGATTTCAACAGTGGTCTTGTCATTTGCTGCAACACTTGGCGCCTGCCAACTGGTATTTGAAAATGTCTTCAAATTCCCAGGAGCAGATACCGGATTTCCACTCTTTGCTTTCGTATTCTTGGTGGCATTGGGTATTGATTACAACATCTTCTTGATGACAAGAGTTAGAGAAGAATCAAAGAAGTTAGGAACCAGAGCAGGAACTCTAAAAGCCTTAACCGTAACTGGTGGAGTAATCACCTCTGCAGGCGTTGTGTTAGCTGCAACATTTGCAGTCTTGGGCTTATTACCGCTGGTGTTCTTGGCTGAACTTGGATTTGCTGTGGCATTTGGTGTATTACTTGACACCATTTTGGTCAGATCAATTTTGGTACCAGCATTAACTATTGGTATCGGTAAAAAAGTCTGGTGGCCAAGCAAGTTAGCTCAAGGAAAAAATTAGAAACTAAAAATACGGCTAGGTGCAGCTATCGCACTTAGCCGTATTTTTTATTTCCTATAATCCCAAACTTACTTTAACCAAAGTTGCAGCATTCGTACCACTTATCAAGGCGCCTTGAATTGAAGAGGTTGCTCGATGATCTCCTGCCACAAATAAATCATTGCTAATTTGATTTGAATTAATCAGTGAATAGGGAGGATTCATTGCCGGCAAAGCTTCTTTGATCTCGTATTTCTTGATTAGTTCCCAATCATCTGTTAGCACTCCAAAAAGCACAGCAAGATGTTTTTTTACTTCGATAAGTTCGGCATTCTCATTAGGGGATATTGCTGAAGCAGCAACTAATACTTGGCCAGTGGGGGCATAGCTTGGTGCAGCATTTGTTAAAACAACAGCATTTGTTAAAGGACCTGATTTTTTGCCGTCCACAAACAACAGTGGTTTGCTTTTAACTATTGAATTAACTTTTGGGTCTGCTTTGAAATACCAGGTGGTAACTGAGTTCATTTTTTTAACTTCTAAATTCAGCCAAGAAATGGCAGTGCTTGGATCAGTTGCCACCACAATTTTTTTGGTTTCAATTTCACCATCTGAAGTTATTAACTTGTTACCTTCGATTCGTAAGACCTTGGTATTTAATGAGATATTTTCACTCGGAATCTTGCTTGCTAGTTGATTTGATATTTGTTGCATACCTTGAGCAGGAAGACTAGGTATTCCTCTGAGGAATGTTTTTAAAACTGTATCGAGAAATTTTCGTGAAGTGTTTAATTCCGATTCCAGAAATACTCCTTGTAAAAATGGTCGAAAGAGCTTCTCCAGTAATGATCCCTTTATTCCAGATTTGGTTAAGGATTGTTGAGCAGAAATATCGGCAGAAACACTTATTTGAGCATCTGCTGTGATCAAATATTTTAAGAAATAACTAAGTAACCCTAACTGACTAAATATGGATCCAGGAAGGTCTTTGAGCAATCGGTATCTGAAATCTTTGCTTCTAAACGGATCAACAACAATGCGCAAGCGTTTACCATCTCTAATAGCAACACCGGGGGTAAAAGGTTTCAAATCAAGTGCTTGGTAATCGAGTAATCTTTGGCCTTCTGTGTAGCTGGGGTTATATAACTGAAAACCTCGATCAAGAATAAATCCATCAACAATATCTGATCTAACTCGACCACCCACGCCGTCGGAAGCTTCAAAGATATGAAAATCTATCTTATTTTTTTGTAATTCAAGTGCGCATGCTAGTCCTGCTAAGCCCGCACCAATTATGGCAACTTCAACTTTCTGTTTCATTAATATTTACGAGCAGAATTTAAAGTTTTTAAAATATCAGGTTGTTTGAATGAAAAGCCAGATGCTAACAATTTTGACGGTAAAACTCTACTGGAACATAAAGCTTCAATTGAGAATTCTCCTAGAGCGATACGTAACGCAATTGCCGGCACATTAAAAAAGGCCGGTCGTTTCAATACGCTGGAAAGTGCTTTTGTAAATTCAGCATTCGTAACCGGAATTGGGTTTGTTAAATTAACCCCACCACTTAGTCTGACATCGTCAATTAAGTGAAAAATTGCCCTAACTTCATCTTCTAATGAAATGTAGGACCAGTATTGTTTTCCATTTCCTAATTTTCCACCCAGCCCCAAATAAAATAATGGTAAAACTTTGCGCAGCAATCCGCCCCGCTTACTCATAACTAAACCGGTCCGAGGATGAACAACTCGGATTTTATTACTTCTTACTCTTTGGGCTGCATACTCCCAGTTAAATACAACATCACTTAAAAATCCTTCGCCTAATCCAGCATTTTCATCAACTGCGGTATCACCAGTGTCGCCGTAAAAGCCAACAGCTGAACCAGAGACAAAAACTGAAGGGGGAGTCCTTAAATTAACAATCGCATTTGCCAGTGTTTCTGTTGATTTAACTCTGCTATTTAATATTTCATTTTTGTATTTTTTAGTCCAGCGATGATCGCCCACTCCGGCTCCAGCTAGATGAACAATTGCGGTGGCTTTTTCTAAAACATCTAGATCAACTAATCCTTTGGTCGGGTCCCATTGAGATTCTGTTTTATCTTTAGGTTTACGTCTGACTAATTTAACTATTTCAATGTTTTTCTTTTCTGCTGCGCGAACAAGTGCAGAACCTATTAAACCGGAGGAGCCGGTAACTACTAATTTCATGGTTTTGTTATAAACCTAATTCAGCTTCGAAGTTTGCTTCTTCTAATCTAAGCTTCATTGAAGATAAGAATCTGGCAGCATCTGCGCCATCAACAAGTCTGTGATCATAAGTTAGAGCCAAATAAACCATTTGCCTAATAGCTATCTGATCACTGCCATCTTCGCCTTTAATAACAACTGGTCTTTTTACGACAGCTCCCGTGCCCAGAATTGCTACTTGTGGTTGATTAATAATTGGAGTGTCAAACAGAGAACCGCGACTTCCAGTGTTAGTCAAAGTAAAAGTTCCACCACTTAATTCATTGGGTGTTACTTTGTTGTCTCTGGTCCTGTTGGCTACATCTTGAATTTTTTGAGCTAAGCCTGCGATTGTTAAATCTCCAGCATCTCTAATTACTGGTACTAATAAACCTCTTGGGGTATCTACCGCGACTGCTAAATGAATAGCATCGCTGTACGCAATCTGAGTTGCATCAGCTGAAATAGTGGCATTAACAATTGGAAATTCTTTCAGAGCCTCAATTGAAGCTTTGGCAAAAAATGGTAAGAATGAAAGTTTAACTCCTTCACGGGCAGCGAAAGATTCTTTAACTTTGTTTCGTAGTGAGGAAATTTTAGTGACATCTACTTCCACAACGCTTGTTAATTGAGCTGAAACGTGAAGTGAATGCACCATTCTTTCGGCAATAATTCTTCTTAATCTTGTAGTTTGCTCCACTCGGCCCTGAAGTGGCTGTTCAACAGTTGGGGCAACGGATTTAATTACAGGAGCAACTGCGGAAACTGCTACAGGTGGTGTTACTGAAATTTGAGGAGTAGGAGTGGTGTTGACAACGCTGCCAGGATTATTGGTATTTAATAAATCTGCTTTTATGATTCGACCATTCCCACCGCTACCTGTAATTTTGGAAAGATCTATTCCTTTATCGCGTGCCATTTGACGAATTATTGGTGTGGCATACGAATCTGTAGCACCATTTTGAGTTGAGACTGCCACAAATGGAGAAGCACTTGGTGTTGGGCTAATTGGTGGTGCAGAAATTATTTGTGGGGTTACCACAGTTTGCACAACAGGTGCAACTGGTTGTGGTACAACAGGTGTTACTGAACTAGTTGAGGAATTGGTTGAAATAACTGCTAACACGGTTCCAACGGGAGCAACTTGATCTTGGGAAACTTTAATTTCGGTAATAACACCAGCGGCAGGGGATGGAATTTCGGTATCAACTTTATCGGTAGAAATTTCTACGATAGCTTCATCAACTGCAACACTGTCGCCCACTTTTTTCAACCAACGAGTAATTGTTCCCTCAGTTACAGATTCACCAAGTTGTGGTAACAAAACATTAATTGTTGAACCACTTACTGCAGGTGTCGCAACAACTGCCGCAACTGGTGTTGCAACCACTGGAGCAGGTGTTGGAGTGATCGGTGCAGCTTGAGGTGCAGGAGTTTGTACTACCGGATCACTAGCAACAGGTGCACTTGTTGTGCTGGATCCAGCTTCACCAATAATCGCCATAACGCCACCAACGGCAATCACAGAATCTTGTTCAGCTCTAATTTCTAATAAAACACCGGCAACTGGGGAAGGAATTTCTGTATCAACTTTGTCAGTAGAAACTTCCACGATGGCTTCGTCAACTTTAATTACATCGCCCACATTTTTTAACCAACGAGTAACTGTTCCTTCGGTAACAGATTCACCGAGTTGGGGCATGACTACATTTGTTGGCATCGAAATATTTTCCTTGTCTAATTATTCATGGGTGTGTAGTGGTTTACCTGCAAGTGCCATGGCCGCTTCACCCATTGCTTCAGACATTGTTGGATGAGCATGAATATATGGTGCAACATCTTCAGGTGAAGCATCCCATGAATACATTAATTGTGCTTCGGCTAACAATTCACCGACTCGGCTTCCGATCATGTGAATACCCACAATTTTGCCACCATCTTTTAAGGCAATCAATTTGATGAACCCTGCTGTTTTTAAGATTTGGCTCTTACCGTTTCCAGCTAAATCATATTGAACACTTCGTAATTGATCAGCACCGTATTTTTCTTTAGCAACTGATTCATTTAGACCAACTGAGGCAATTTCTGGTTCAGAGTAGGTAACCCTAGGAATCGCACTGATATCAATAACTCTTGGGTTTAGACCTTTAATGTGTTCTGCCACAAAGATTCCTTCTTGGAAACCTTTATGAGCCAATTGTGGTCCACGGACAATATCTCCCACGGCATAAACATTCGCAATATTGGTTTGTAAATTCTCGTTAACTTTAATTAACTCACCGTCAAATTCCAAACCTGCGTCTTCAAAACCTTGGTTACGAGTGGCTGAGCCTCTACCAACTGCGACCAACATTAAATCTGCAGCAAATGTTTGACCATCTTCTAGTTTTGCCACCACACCGTGTTTTGTTCTATCCACACCTGCAAAACGTATACCAGTTGAGAATCTAATACCACGTTTCTTAAATGCTTTTTCCATGCCTTTAGAAACAGCTTCATCTTCAGATGGAACTAATCTTGGTAAACCTTCAATGATTGTGACATCAGCACCTAATGATTTCCAAATACTGGCGAATTCAACTCCGATAACACCGCCACCAAGAATGATCACAGTTGAGGGAAGTTTACTAATTTTCAAAGCATGTTCAGAGTTAATTACTTGCACACCATCAATTTCTAAGCCGGGAAGTGATTTTGGAAAAGATCCTGTTGCTAACACAACATGTTTTCCTTCAAATACTTGATCTCCAACCATAACTTTGTTGGGACTAACAAATTTTCCATCACCAGTTATATAGTCAACACCGCGATGTTTAACTAAACCTTGCAAACCTTTGTGAAGACGATTTACCACACCATCTTTGTAATCATTAACCTGTGGCATATCAACGCCTAATAAATTAGCTTTAATTCCAAAAGATGCTGCTTCTCTAATGCCATCAGCCATTTCACCGGCATGTAATAGTGCTTTGGTAGGAATGCAACCTCTGTGTAAACAAGTACCGCCCAAAACATCACGTTCAATTAAGGCAACTTTTAAACCAAGTTGGGATCCGCGTAACGCCGCGGCATATCCGCCACTTCCTGCTCCCAGGATTACGAGGTCATAAGTGGCCATTTGGAACCTTTCTATTCGGATCAACCCTCGTGAGGTTTATTTGTTTCTATCCTTTCACGCAACCAAAAATCTGCGACCTTGGGTTTAGGCCTAAAGCGCGATCGGGTCAGCTTTTTAGTGCAATTTTTTGTGCCAGGTGAACAAGTGTTCTTACTCCAACTCCGGTGCCACCAAAACCGTTGTAACCATAAGGTGAACCTTGGTTAAAAGCCGGTGGTGCAATATCAATATGCACCCAAGGAATATTTTCGTCAACAAATTCTTGCAAGAACGCAGCACCCACCATCATTCCTGCTGCTGGATTTGGGGTGAAACCGACATTTGCAATATCAGCAGTTTTCGAATCTAAAACAGTTCTTGCTTCTTCAGGTATTTGCATGGGCCACATTGATTCACCAGATTCTTGAGCGCTGGCAAAAACTTGATTGCGGGCTTCATCTTTATTCGACATGATTCCGGCAGTTCTGGAACCTAAGGCAACAGTGGCCGCACCAGTTAAGGTTGCAATATCAATTATTAAATCTGGTTTATCTTTTTGTGCTCTACCTAAAGCATCAGCTAAAACTAATCTGCCTTCAGCATCGGTGTTAAGTACTTCAATGGTTTTGCCACCGAAAGTTGTGACAACATCACTTGGTCTTTGCGCACTAGCTGAGGGCATATTTTCAGCTAAGGCTGCATAAGCAGTTACATTTATTTTTAAATCTAATTGCATGATCGCCCTTAAAGCTTCAACTACAGTTGCTGCACCTGCCATGTCACATTTCATGGTGTGCATTGAGGCAGGTGGTTTTAAAGAAATTCCACCAGTGTCAAATGTGATTCCTTTGCCAACAAGTGCCAAATGAAACTTTGCACCTTTAGATTTGTACGCCATGCGCACAAATCTTGGTGAATTAATTGAACCCTGACCCACTCCAATTAGTGCACCAAATCCTTGTTTCTTAAGAGCCTTTTCCTCCAAGATTTCCAGAGTTAACTTAGCGTTTTTCTTGAAAGTTTTTTTCACATAACTAGCAAAAGTTTCTGGATACATATGGCTGGGGGGAGTGTTAACTAAGGTCCTCACATTTTTAACTGACTCAGCAATTATTTGGGCTTCTAGGAAACTTGCCTTATTCAAGAATTCATCTTGTACCAAAATGTTGGCACGCTTTAAATTATCTGAACCTTTATCATTTTTGGTCTTAAATTCAGTAAACGTATAGGCACCTAATTCCACACCCAAGGTCACAGCATGAGTTGCCATAGTTGTTGAGGTGGGAAGAGCAAAAAGAGCAGATGATTTTCCTGCTAAAGATCTAGCAGCAACACCTGCAGCTCTTCGTAGAGTTTCCATATCCAAAGGTTGAGTTTTTGAAACTTTGCCTAACCCAACACATAAAACACCACTTTTAATTGTTAAATAAGTGAGTTCTGATTTCTTGCCGGTAAAGTTTGTTAACTTAAGTGCGTCCATAATTTCATTTTTTGAAAAAGTTTCAAAAGAAACATTTGGAATCGCGATTTCAGGACCTTTGTCACCCTGGATAAAGCCCACAACCAGTACATCATCTTTAGAAATCTTTTTATAATCTGTGAGGCGAGTAATTGACATGAGAATGAGCCTAGTAGCGTTTTGTTTTATGAGCGATTCAGCCAATCTAATTCATTCACCACTTCATCAACGACATGTTGATTTGGGTGCAAAACTTGCTCCTTTTGGTGGTTGGGAGATGCCACTGGAATATGCAAATGGTGGAGTTTTAGCAGAGCATGCTGCCACTAGAGAAGCAGTAGGAATTTTTGATGTTTCACATTTGGGAACCGCGACCATAACTGGACCTAATGCAGCACAAAGACTCAATGAGGTTTTAACCAACGACACTAATCGTCTAAGACCTGGGCAAGCACAATATTCCACCATTTTATCTGATGATGGAAAAGTTATTGATGATCTGATTGTTTACCTAAGGTCGGAAGACGAAATTCTAATAATTCCTAACGCAGGGAATTCAACTAAAGTATTAGAAATAATAAAACAAAATATTCCTGCAGAAATTGTCGTTAAGAATCTTCATGAAGATATTGCAATTATTGCTATTCAGGGCCCCAAGGCTATTGAGTTGGTAAACGAACTTGGGTTACCAACCGATATGGATTACATGTCGTTTAAAGACACTGTTTTTCAGGGCAAGCAGGTCACAATTTGTCGTACGGGTTACACAGGGGAAAAAGGTTTCGAAGTTTTAATTTCAGCACAGGATGCTGTGAAGTTCTGGGATGAAGTTTTTAATGAGGGAGAAAAATATGGTGCTAAACCAATTGGTTTAGGGGCCAGAGACACTTTAAGAACAGAGATGGCTTATCCGTTACATGGGCAAGACATTTCGTTAAGTATTTCACCTTTAGAGGCAGGACTGAGTTGGGCAGTAAATCTTGCTAAACCAAAATTCTTAGGAAAAGATGCGTTAGTTAAAGAAAAATCAAATGGGGTAACAAGAAAATTAGTGGGCATAAAAGCTGTGGATCGGGCAATTCCTAGAAGTCATATGAAAGTTGTGGATGAAAATAGTATTGCATTAGGTGAAATTACCAGCGGAACATTTTCACCAACATTGAAAGCAGGAATTGCGTTAGCTTTAGTTGATGCCAAGATAAACATAGGTGACAAAGTATTTGTTGATGTCAGAGGAAAAGTGGCAGAGTTTTTAGTGGTTAAACCACCATTTGTGGAATCTAAAGTTCGCTAGCTTTTAGAGAACTAACCGCTAAAGCAAGTTCTGCCAATGGGTGAGTGTTTTCTTTAGTATTCATTATCACTTTGCAGCTCATGAATTTAATTGCTTCACTGAGCGCTGGAATTGACGGAGTATTAGCAATTAATAAATAATCTTTTAGTTTGGAATTAGATCTCATAGCCACAAAACCTAAAGCGATTGCTCCTGGTCCAACTAAAATTGTTCTTGTTTGTCTAGTACAAGCAGTGTTTAGGGCATTAAATGTTTCAAAATAGTTCTCACCTAGTGTTTTAGTAATAACTTCTTTAGTCTCAGATTTGATTGTTCTGGTAGTTCGCAATAAATCTCTTAAGGAAGCAACATTTTTAATCCATTGCTCATCGTTTCCTACACTTGACTTACCTAACAGTGAGGCAGCATCAATTGTTAGATATGCACCAATTAATCCACCAGCTAACACTAAATCAGCCGACGCATATATTCCAATAACTGAAACATTGGCATCTATGGCCTTATTTACATCATTTACATTTTCAACAGTAATTTTTTTATGATCAATAGCAATAGGTGTTAAATCAGACCAATTAAAGGCGGAGGAATCAAAGCCAAGTGCAAGAACTGAATTAATCACGCATTCAAGACTACAGGTTTAGAAAAATTGGCTTTCTTGGTCATGCGTCTCATTGCTTTAAGTAACGGGTTAGCAAGAAAAAATAACAAGGTAGCGGTAACGATACCTCTGGGTAAGTCATAACCAAAACTTGTCAAAAGACTAAATCTGACCCAGCGGGTCAATTGTTCGGTAATAGCTAAACCAGGTTGAAAAGATATTTCAGGCAATAGTCCATTTGCGAAAGGCCAGAACCAAAGGTTGAGCAGTAAACCTGCGATAAACCCAACTAGAAATCCGTAACAGACAATCAACACTATTTCTTTTTTTCCAGTTAGTTTAGGAAGTAAACCAGCACCTGCCCCAACCCACGCTGCTACCAACATTTGAAACGGTAGCCAAGGGCCAATGCCGCCAGTTAAAATCGCTGAACCAAGAATTCCAATTGCACCCAACACAAAACCAAAACTTGCACCCAATGCTCTTCCACCAATGATGATGATTGCCCAAACTGGTTCCAAACCAGCAACGTGACCACCCAATGGTCTAACAGCTGCCACAACTGCGCTGAGCACGCCCAGAATTGCTAAAGATCTTGAATCAATTCCGCCTTGCATCACATCAGCTAAAGCCACCATTAAAACTAAGGGGACTATTAGTAGCAACAAAATTGAAGCGTTATCAGAATTATTACCAAATGCAGAATCATTTTGTATCAGAAATGGCCATAAGAATGCCATTAAACCAATTACAGTTGTCACAACCATAGAAATGGTTGTTAAAGAATTAACTCTTATAAGTTTCATCTTAAATCTTCGAGTGCGAAAGCAACATCTGAAACAGTCAGCCAATTAGCTGGTGACATAACTTTGGAGACTTGCGGTGAAAACATAGGGGAACTAGAAAGCACTTCATTAACTGGACCATCGGTAACAATTTCTCCATCAGCCAACAAAATAACTCGAGTGGCAACTTCAGCTGCCAGTTCAACATCATGGGTGGCAAGAATTATGGTGTGATTCTTTTTACCTAATTTTTGTAAGCTACTCACTAATTGCCTTTTAGCTGCGTAATCCAGTCCCCGAGTTGGTTCGTCTAATAGAATCAAAGGTGGTTTAGCAGCTAGCACTACTGCTAGTGCTAAAGATAATTTTTCCCCTTCAGATAGATCACGGGGATGAGCATCTTCTGAAACATCAGTAGTTAATTGCTCAAAAATATTAAACGTAGTGCCCGGTACAGCACCAGAATCACTGTCACTGGCAATGCATTCATTTATGACTGAATCAGCAATAAGTAAATCTGTGGGTTCTTGGGGAACAAGACCCACACTTTCAATTAAAGATTTTCCTTTTAAGGTTAAAGGATTTTTTCCGTTTACTAAAATTTTTCCACTCGTTGGTTCAAGTAAACCCACAAGTTGGGACAGCAGTGTTGATTTACCAGATCCGTTACGGCCCATCAGGGCCACAATTTCTCCATCAGAGATGTCTAAATCGATATGTCTTAAAGCACGAAGGTTCCCATAATTAAAATTAAGATTTTCTACACTCACCAAAGTTTTGGTGGCAACATTTACTCTAATTCTTGGTTTAGATTTCTCTAACCTGGTTCTTAATTCATCAGCAAATTTGCGCGCATCTCGAACAGTTAAAGGAAGAGGTGACCATCCTGCGGTTCTGCCTAATTCCACAACTGGGGGAGCTAATAAAGAACTAGCGAAAACTTGGGCTGGTCTATCTGCATAAACTTCAGCTTCACGATCAACCACAATTACGCGATCTGCATATTGCACAACTCTTTCTAATCTGTGTTCAGCTAACACAACTGTTAATCCCAGATCGTGTACCAGTCTTTGTATTGCTGCTAAAACTTCTTCGGCAGCACTGGGATCAAGTGCGCTGGTTGGTTCATCTAGTACTAAAACTTTGGGATTAGTTGTTAAAACAGAAGCGATAGCAACTCGTTGTCTTTGTCCTCCAGAAAGTGTGGCTAGTGATCTATTTCTTAGCTCAGCCAAACCTAATAAATCAAGAACCTCTTCTACTCTTCTTCTCATCGTGCTGGGCGCAATACCGAGTTGTTCCATGCCATAAGCAAGTTCATCTTCCACAAGATCGGTAACAAAAGATGCGCGGGGATCTTGTCTGACCACTCCTACTAGGTCTGCAAAATCTCTGGGAGGAAACTCTCTAATGGAGCGACCGTCAACAGAAACATCTCCAGTTAAATCTCCACCCGTAAAATTAGGAACTAAACCGTTGATTAGTCCAAGAAGGGTTGATTTACCTGAACCAGTCTTACCAACTACTAACACCAATTCCCCGGCTGGAATTGTCAGATTCACATTTTCAAGAATTGCAAAATTAGTGTCACTATATTTAAATGTTACGTTTTCAAATTTGATCATGCAGCTTGCCTATTTATTTGATTGGAAGCTTTAAATAAATCTGTAGCTGGTCTAGAAGTCAATGGTGGTTTTGGAGAAAAGGTTATCGCTAAAACTGACACCCAAATGCTGGAAAGTGTTATAAAATTTATTTGGGGAAAACTAAGTGGGCTAGCCAGAGGGTTAAGCACAATATTTTCAGTAAATCTCATTGCCACTAAACCAAACAGTGCAGTGGTAATGACTAGTACTTCTGGAATGTGCCATTGATCTGGACGATATTTAGTCCTAGAAGCATTCTGGCCAGCAAACCTTAGTGCAAAAAAGGAAAGTGTGATGCCAATAATCATTGTTAGTAAACCAATGTTTGACTGACTAAATACCCCTAATAATCCAGCTAACCCTAAAAGTATTCCTAATAATCCACCCAGCATAAAAATATTTGTAAGTTTTCTTTTAAATGCGCTTTGGTGTATTCGTCGGCCATAACCTCGAGAGTCCATGGCTGAGGCTAACAGCAAAGCTCTTTCCATAGCACCTTCTAAAACGGGCACAAATGTTCTAGCTAAGGCCGGAATTCCAGTAGTTTTCCTGCCTCTCAAATATTGCGCATCTCTTACCCGCTTGGCATCAAATGCAAGTTGGGGAGCAAAAGTTAAGGCCACCATAATTGATAAACCAACTTCATAAAGTGCTGCCGGAATTGATTTGAGCATTCTGGTTGGTGACGCTAAAGATTGAGCACCACCAATGCAAACCAGAATTGTGGCAAGTCTTAATCCTTCTTGGAAAGCAAAGAAAACAGTATTGGCTTTAATTTCACCACCTAATTTGACTCCTGCAAAAAAACTGGGTAGATCAATTTCGGGAAGAGTAAATAATAAGGTGTCACCAAAAATATCGGGTGTAATAATTACTAAAAGTATTCTAAAAATAATTACAAATCCAGCAGCAAATAAATAGCCTTTTATTGATTTAGACCAGGGGGCATCACTTTTTCTGAATCTCACTACAAGTAAAACTACGAAAATTATTGAAAGTAAAAATATTGGATTTTTAGTACCCGCAGCCATTGCTGCTAACAAAATTGCCCACAACCACCAAGCACCAGAATGTAAAAGTCGTTGTTCAGTTAAGGACAAGGGCTTATGCCATCTGCGGGGGGCAGATGGCATAAGAGTCTTATTTTTTAGCAATTTAATTATTTCTTTTTACGCATTTTCAAAACTAGCGCGAAAGCTACAATTATTACTGCTGCCAAACCAATAAGTTGCAAGTTAGCGCCTATTGGATTGTTATTTTCTTCTGCTGGTGTTTCCATGGTGGCCATATCTTCAGCTGTAGCAGTTTCAGGTGTGCCTGAAGTTGTAGAAGCAATTTCTAAACCACATTCTTCTTTAGGATAACCATTAATTCCACAAACTAATCCATCATTTGCTCTAACATCTAATCCTGCAGCATTTAAAGCATCTGCGGCAGTTTTACCTGTTTTAACAGTTACACACTTAACAACATTTGCTGTTGGAGGAGTTTCTCCTTCGGGGGCAATTGCTTGATCACCGAACTCAACAACTACTGCAACTCTTGAAGCTCCTGCTTGTTCAGCAGTGTCTGGACAAAGTTCTGCAAATACTGCACTTTCACTTGGTGGCAAACCGTTGTCTGCTCCAGTGATTGCAAATTTGTATCCAGTAACCATTTGATCTGTTGCTAAAGAACCTTTTTCATCAGCAGGACCAAAATTTGAAAACGACCATGATTCGTCTGCTGTTACCCAATATGTCCAATAACGATAATCAGCAGCACTTGCTGGGGTTATTGAAAATAGGGATGCAAAAATACTTGCAACAAAAACTGTTGCAATGTTTCTTTTTATTTGCTTCATTCGTTTCTCCTGTTGGTTTTAGCCGTGGATGATCGAAATGAGCGAGGCTTAAGAAATATAAATCTAAATACAAAACCCCTTGTACCAAAAAGATACAAAGGGAAGGTGGATTCAGAAAAACAATCCGGCCTGCCCCGTTTTCCTCGACGGTGCGTTGGTCGACTCATTCCTTGTTAGGTAATCCGACTTGTCATTTGGCACCAGAGTGCTTGCTGGTGAATGACCCACGGTTGCGGGACAGCGCCGGTATCCGACCGGCTTCCCCTTTTACAAGGAATAGGTTTCTTGCTAGTAATACAACTTACCTACGAAGACTACCCACCAGTCAATGACAATGCCTAGGCGAGTTGTGAAACGATTTAGCTAGAGAAAACAAGTTGTCGCGGGGGCACACTTGATATTTCTCTGAGAGCAGGATCAGTCAAAATGGCATTTACTTGGGTTTATTCAGATGAAGCAGGAAAGCCAGTTGCCGATTTACCAACAGCAGCAGTGATTGCAGAATTCACAACAAGATCTGAAGCAGAAATTTGGTTAACTACTAATTGGAAATTATTACTCAATGGGGGAGTGCATCAAGTTTCACTTTGGGATGGAACAGAATTGGCCATGGAAAACATGAGCCTTCATCCAGCTTAAATAAAAATTATTTAAATTCTTTTGGCGCTCCACCAATTTTAACAACTGATGGTGGAATTCTTAAAGATCTTAATTGCAATGCCCGCATCAAACCATAAAAAATTGCGCCTTTTCGTTCCTTAGGATCAGCATAATTCTGGTTGACTTCTTTCTTAATTTTCAAAGCCAGTAAAACTTCATCAATCACAGTACCCAGCATCATGGCTAACCATAAGAAATAAACGACTCGGGCCACAGTTGGATTTGGAATAAGTGACAAAACTAAAACCACTAAAGCAAGGGGAAGAAATAATTCTCCAAAGTGCCAGCGGGAATCAACTAGGTTTCTAATGTGTCTTCTAACTGGACCTTTGTCTCTAAATGGCATTGCCCATTCTTCGCCACGGTTCATTGCTAAGCGAGTTTGCAGTCTTTGTTCACGTGTGCGTTCGCGCACTGCCTTCTTGGCATCTTTAGAATCTCGAGGAACTTTCAAAGATTTTTTGCGCGCTGCTTCAGCGTCTTTGCGTTTAGGGGTTGGCTCAGTTTTCATAATTGTTTTCTAGATTATCAGTATTTGAGTTACGCACCAGGCAACGCCAACATTTGGTTGAGGGCTATGCGGGCATAGTGTTTTGTGTCTTGGTCAACTTTGATCTGGTTGACAATATTTCCTGACACCAAATTTTCTAAAGACGCCACTAGGTGGGGTAAATCAATTCTGTTCATCGTGGAGCAGTAACAAATAGTTTTATCCAAAAATGAAATGTTTTTATCTGGAAATTCTCGGGCTAAGCGGCGTACCAGATTTAGCTCAGTTCCCACAGCCCAACTAGTTCCAGGGCTAGAAGCTCTGATGGTTCTGATAATGCCCTCAGTTGAGGCCACCACATCGGCTGCTTCTGCTACTTCGTTAACGCATTCGGGATGAACAATAATTTTTACGTCTTTAATTCTTTCTCTAACATCAAGAACTGATTTCATATTAAATCGTGCATGAACAGAACAAAGGCCTTTCCAGAGGATCATTTTTGCGTTCAAAAGTTGGGCATCAGTTAAACCACCCCTAGGTTTATTAGGATTAAAAACAACACAATCTTCTTTCTTTAAACCTAATTTCATTACAGCGGTGTTTCTGCCTAAATGTTGATCGGGTAAAAATAAAACTCTTTCCCCTTTGGCAAAGGACCATTCCAATGCTTTTTGGGCGTTAGAGGATGTGCAAACTGTTCCACCGTTTTTCCCGGTGAAACTTTTTATGGCTGCAGTTGAATTCATGTACACCACTGGAATGGTGGTTTTATGAATTCCTAAATCTTCTAATACTGACCAACAAGATTCCACTTGACCAATTTCTGCCATATCAGCCATGGAACAACCTGCTGCTAAATCAGGCAGGATCACATTTTGTAAATCAGAGGTAAGAATGTCAGCACTTTCGGCCATGAAATGAACACCACAAAAAATTATGTAATCAGCATTCGGTCTTGCTGCTGCATCTTTAGCAAGCTTAAAAGAATCACCAGTGGTATCAGCAAATTGAACGACTTCATCACGTTGATAATGGTGACCCAAAATAAATAAACGATCACCTAATTTTTCTTTGGCAGCGTAGGCTCTTTCAACCAAATCAGGAGCGGAAGCCTTCGGTAAGTCACCTGGACACTCCACACCTTTTTCAGTGTCAGAATCAGCAAAATTTCCTAAAAGATGCAACAAAGGGGTTGCGGCTGGTTCAGTCCAAGTTGGTGCCATATACCAATCGTGTCACGTTCTACTAATGTTCGCGAGGTGCGCATAGTTATAGCCCCCGATTCATTTACTGGCACCCTCACCGCGGCCCAGGCGGCATTAGCTATCAAAACCGGTTGGGAAAAAACCAGCAAAGCTGATTTCTTTTTAGCACCCATGAGTGACGGCGGTCCTGGTTTTATTGACGCCATTGAATTTGGTTTTGGGGGAATTAAAACTCATCACCAGGTCACAGGTTTAGAAGGAACTCAAATAACTACCCCACTTTTAATTGTGGGCAAAACTGCTTACATTGAATCCCATTTAATTGTTGGCCCACAATTGATTACCAAAGAACAAAGAACCCCAGATAAATACACCTCTCTAGGTATTGGGGAATTAATCAATATTGCTTTAGCAGCAGATTGCCAAACAATATTTGTGGGAGTGGGTGGAACTGCCTCAATAGATGCAGGATCAGCAATATTAGAAGTTGTTGATAACGAAAAACTTAACGATGTGGAATTAATTGCTGCAACAGATGTTGATGTTTTGTTATTGGGCAATAGAGGAGCAGCTAAAGGTTTTGGGGAACAAAAAGGTGCCAGTAAAGAATTAATTGCACAATTAGAAGCAAAGCATGAAGAGTTAGCAAAAACTACTCCCAAAAGAAAAGACAAAAAAGATGCAGCAATGATGCTGGGAGCAGGAGCTGGAGGAGGAATTGGTTTTGCACTCATGGCACTTGGGGCAAACCGAGTTAGTGGTTTAGAACTTGTCACTGAATCATTTGATTTAGCAAATGAAATAGCAAATAGTGATCTAGTAATAACAGGGGAAGGCAAACTTGATTGGCAAACCTTAAGGGGAAAAGTAATTACTGGTGTGGCAGATATTGCTACCGAAAGTGCCATTTCATGTTTGGCACTATGTGGCCAAGTCATTGCAGGCAAAAGAGAATTAGCTGCTGCTGGAATTGTTGGGGCTTATGGCTGTATTGAAGAAGGCGAAGAATTACCTGAAGACCCATTTATGGCCCTGGTTTTCCTCGCGGAGCGGGTCAGCAAGACATGGTCGCAATAACGTGGCAATATAGAGAGTGAAAGAAAGGTAAAACTAATGTCTACTGAGACCACAAACACCCAAGGTGTTTCATTAACCGATTTTGCAACAACCAAAGTTCGTACCCTTCTTAGTCAAGAAGGCAGAGACGATTTAGCTCTTCGAATTGCTGTGCAACCAGGTGGATGTTCAGGCATGCGTTACCAATTATTTTTTGATGATCGCTCCCTTGAAGGAGATGACACACACGAATTTGGTGATGTGAAAGTTGTAGTAGACAAAATGAGTGTCCCTTATTTAATGGGTGCAACTATTGATTTTGTTGACACTATTGAGAAGCAAGGTTTCACCATTGATAATCCAAACGCCGGGGGATCCTGTGCGTGCGGTGATTCTTTCCACTAAATCTTCCATTTAGTTAAATAAACAGTATTCTTATTTTTTGTGACTTTGAATATTGCAATCACGGGCTCTATAGCCACAGATCATTTAATGAGTTTTCCGGGAAAATTTACTGACTCTTTAGTTGCCGATAAATTAGATCACGTTTCTTTATCATTTCTGGTTGATGATTTACAAATCAGACGAGGTGGCGTTGGAGCTAACGTCGCTTTTTCCATGGGCAAGATGGGGCTTCGGCCAATTTTGGTAGGAGCAGTTGGAAAAGATTTTGCAGAATACAGATCTTGGTTAGAAAGACACAATGTTGATTGTGAATCAATTCATTACAGCGAAGATAAACACACCGCCAGATTTGTGTGCACCACTGATGAAATGGCTAACCAAATTGCTTCCTTTTATCCAGGGGCAATGAGTGAATCAAATCAAATTGAACTAGGACCAGTAATTGATCGGTTAGGAAAAATTGATTTTGTTTTTGTTGGACCCAGTGATCCTGAAGCCATGATCAAACACACTGAAGAAGCTAAACAAAGAGGAATTGCTTTCATAGCTGATCCTTCACAACAAATGGCCCGCATGGATGGAAAACAAATAGCTCAACTTATTGATGGTGCCACTTATCTTTTCACAAATGAATATGAATCATCTTTAATTGAGAAAAAAGTTGGCTGGAACACTGAGGATTTAATGAAACGAGTTGGCACTGTGGTGACAACTCTTGGTGCTAAGGGTGCACGAATTCAAAGTAAAAATGAAACTATTGCCACAGTTGCTTGTCCACCTGAAGCAGAAAGAATTGATCCAACAGGGGTGGGGGATTCTTTTAGAGCAGGTTATTTAGCAGCACACTCATGGGGCTTAGATCCAGAACGTTGCGCACAAGTTGGTTCTATGTTGGCAACCTATGTTATCGAAACAGTTGGCACCCAAGAATATTCGTTTACCAATGTGGAATTTGTAAATCGATTCTCATCCTTTTATGGCAGTGAAGCTGCCACTGAAATCAAAAAACATTTAGTCAAGTAATCCCCATGCCCACACCGCTTAATGATTCGGTTTGGGATTTTCCTACGCCTAGCCAAATGCCTAAAGATGATTTAGTTATTTTAGGAGCAGATTTACAACCAGAAACAATTCTTGATTCTTACAAAAACGGAATATTTCCCATGCACATTGAAATAGAAAATAAAATTGAACTTGGTTGGTGGTCACCGCAATTTCGGGGAGTGATGCCATTAAATAAAATAATTGTTTCAAGTTCGTTAAAGAAATCCATGAAAAAGTTCACTGTCACTTTTGACCAAGATTTTGATTCAGTAATTGATGGTTGTGGTGATGATAAAAGACCAAAAGGGTGGATCAATAAAGATATAAAAAAAGCCTATAGAAAACTATTTGATTTAGGTTATGTGCATTCTGTGGAGGTTTGGAATAGCGAAAATCAATTAGTGGGTGGACTTTATGGAATAGAAGTAAATGGATTATTTGCCGGTGAGTCAATGTTTCACAGAGAAACTGATGCTTCCAAAACCGCAATGGTTCATCTAGTCAACAAATTAAAAGTTGCTGGGGGAGAAAGAATATTTGATGTGCAATGGCAAACCCCTCACCTGAAATCTATGGGAGTTGTGAAAATGAGTAGAGCAAAATATATTGCAACACTACCTGAAGTAATGAATACCCAACCGGCTTTTAATTAACTAGATTTTATTTCTTTGATAGTGGCAAGCAAAGCTGTCACAAAATCTTGAATATCAGCACTCGCAGCATCACACGGTAGGGAAATTCGGATATTGATTTGTTCCCCAAATCCCATGGCATTTAAAACATGTGATGGTTTAACTTGATCTGGAGTGCAAGAAGATCCACTTGAAATCGCAAAACCTCTTTTACTCAAACCACTTACTAAGGCTTCACCATCAACATCTTTAATTATTGCGGCCAGCACATGAGGCAATCTGGTAATTGGATCACCTAGCAAAGAGATATCTAAATGACTTGATAAAAGTTGTCTTAATTGATTAATCAACAAATTTAACGATTTAGCTATTTCAACTTTATTTAAAGTAATGTCTTCAAAACTTGCCCCAATGGCAACAGCATGAGGAATAGAAACATTGTTAGAAAACTTATGATTTTCTCTACCGTCATCCAAAAGAACCGATTTGAATCTTATGTTTCTGCGCACAACCAAAACATCTAAACCAATCGGTGCACCCCAAGTGGCAGGTTTTAGTAGCAACACATCCCATTCAGATCCAAGGTTTACTAATCCTGCGGTCATGGTGGCATCAACTAAGAGGGGAATGTTTAATTCTTGGCATTTCTGGTAAATCTGGGATAGCGGTTGTTGTGTACCAACTTCATGGTTTGCAAACTGCAAAACTGCCAAACCAGGTTTGTTGTTTTCCAATGAGGATAAGAATTGGTCTTCGTTTACCCGGGCATTATTATCAACAGCTATTTCGAAAGTTGAAAAATCTTTTAATCGTTCAATTATTGCTTTTTGTTCAACGGCTGAATAAACCACGGTTTTGTTTGTTAAGGCATTGATAATTCCGCTGATAGTTAAATCAATACCAGCATTGCCAGATGGAATAAATGAAACTTCATCAGCACTAACTTTGAGCCGGGCAGCAATTGATGCCCTAGCGCTGTCTAGTAAGAGGCGGGCTGATCGAGAATCGTGGTAGAGCTTGGTTGGATCAACAAAGGCATATTCGGGAAGTGAACTTAAGGCTTTTTTGCTAGCCGGGTGAATTGGGTGAGAACTTAAAGTGTCGAAATTGTGCGCATGTGCATTTGTGCTTGAAGACATGTGTCAAACGTTACTTGCCCTTGTTTTCCTCACGATGCCTCGAGTGCACTAACGTTGTATATATACAGTGCAATCTTCCTCATAGAAAAGGGTTTCGTGCGCAAATTACGTGCCGGGCTAATCCTCAGCTCCCTTTTCCTAGTTTCTGCCTGTTCTAAAGCTTCCCAAGATGCAACATTGCGCATTGGTTTTCCAGAACCAGTAACCACTGAGGGCATACTCATACTTAATCTGTGGCAAGGAACATGGATTGTGGCTTTAGGTGTGGCAGCACTAGTACTTGGTTTACTATTTGCAGCACTTATTCTTTATCGTCGCCGAAGTGATGCAGATGTTCCTAAACAAACCCGTTACAACATTCCCTTAGAAATTCTTTACACAATGGTTCCCTTAGTTATTGTGTTAGGTCTTTTCTTCTTCACCGCACGTGATCAATCAACTTTAGTTAAATTAACTGGAGAACAAAAACATTCAGTTAATGTCGTTGGATTTAGATGGTCTTGGATTTTTAATTACAAAGAAGCCGGTGTTTATGAAATTGGCACCCCAGCACTTCCTCCAACTCTTTATCTTCCAGTTGATGAAAAAGTTAAATTTGAACTAACCTCACCTGATGTAATTCATTCTTTTTGGATTCCTGCTTTCTTAATGAAGATGGATGTTGTGCCCGGAAGATTAAACGCTTTTGAATTAACCCCTAACAAAGCAGGTGAGTTTGTTGGCAAATGTGCTGAACTTTGTGGAGTTGATCATTCTCGAATGTTGTTTAACGTCAAAGTTGTTTCTCGCGCCGAATTCAACCAACATATTGCAGATTTGAAAGCGGCCGGTCAAGTTGGTGCTTTATCATCAGACAGAATAGAAACAAGTGGTAACCCAGATTGCCTAGGTAACCCTGAATTAGCCGGATGCAAGGAGAAGTAAGCTCATGACCCTTATTGAAGATCGCGCCACAGTTTCTGCTCACGCGCATGCAGTTAAACCCAACAAAATGGGAAATACATTTGTTAAATGGATGACCTCTACTGATCCTAAAACTATTGGGAATCTTTATTTGATTACTTCTTTTATTTTCTTTATTCTTGCTGGTGCCATGGCCATGGTGATCAGAGCAGAACTAGCTAGACCAGGTTTGCAATTTGTGTCAAATGAACAATATAACCAAATGTTTACCATGCACGGCACAATTATGTTGTTCTTGTTTGCAACTCCATTGTTTGCTGGTTTTGGAAATGCCATCATGCCAATTCAAATCGGTGCACCAGATGTATCTTTTCCCAGACTAAATCTTGTTGCTTACTACCTTTACTTATTTGGTGGAATAATTGTTGTGTCAGGTTTCTTAACCCCAGATGGTGCCGCCAGTTTTGGTTGGTTTGCTTACGCACCACTTTCTAACGCAGTTCACTCACCAACTATTGGCGCAGATCTGTGGATAATTGGTCTAGCCATTAGTGG
>Ga0187843_10000399_pt1 | contig 31778 bp, 30 predicted proteins | sample SpaLakP09_SKY_43_FD_134516 | JGI IMG/M metagenome (GOLD analysis project Ga0187843, IMG submission 134516) | Oligotrophic lake water microbial communities from Sparkling Lake, Wisconsin, USA - SP09_SKY_43 | ecosystem: Environmental > Aquatic > Freshwater > Lake | place: USA: Sparkling Lake... | reverse complement strand
CGCGCCGGCGTCAATGTGGGCGGCCTGGCGACGTCGCTGAAAAGCTCGCTCGAGCGCCTGCCCAAGGTGTCGGGCACGGGCGGCGAAGTGCAGGCCAGCCGCGAATTCATCGCCATGCTCAACCTGTCCGACAAGGAAGCGCAAAAGCGCGGCGACCAGTTCGTGTCCAGCGAAATGGTGCTGCTGGCCCTGACGGACGACAAATCCGACGCCGGCAAGCTGGCGCGCGAACATGGCCTGTCGCGCAAGTCGCTCGAGACCGCGGTGAGCGCGGTGCGCGGCGGCGAGGGCGTCAAGTCGGCCGATGCCGAAGGCCAGCGCGAATCGCTGAAAAAATACACGCTCGACCTGACCGAGCGCGCGCGCCAGGGCAAGCTCGATCCCGTGATCGGCCGCGACGACGAAATCCGCCGCGCGATCCAGGTGCTGCAGCGCCGTACCAAGAACAACCCGGTGCTGATCGGCGAGCCGGGCGTGGGCAAGACGGCCATCGTCGAAGGCCTGGCCCAGCGCATCGTCAACAACGAAGTACCCGACTCGCTCAAGGGCAAGCGCGTGCTCTCGCTCGACATGGCGGCCCTGCTGGCGGGCGCCAAGTACCGCGGCGAGTTCGAAGAGCGCTTGAAATCCGTGCTCAAGGAACTGGCCATGGACGAAGGCCAGACCATCGTCTTCATCGACGAGATGCACACCATGGTCGGCGCCGGCAAGGCCGAAGGGGCCATGGATGCGGGCAATATGCTCAAGCCGGCGCTGGCGCGGGGCGAGCTCCATTGCGTGGGCGCGACCACGCTGGACGAATACCGCAAATACATCGAGAAGGACGCCGCGCTCGAACGCCGCTTCCAGAAAATCCTGGTCGACGAGCCGAGCGTGGAAGCGACCATCGCCATCCTGCGCGGCCTGCAGGACAAATACGAACTGCACCACAAGGTCGAAATCACCGACGCGGCCATCATCGCGGCGGCCGAACTGTCGCACCGCTATATTTCGGACCGCTTCCTGCCGGACAAGGCGATCGACCTGATCGACGAAGCGGCGTCCAAGATCAAGATCGAGATCGATTCCAAGCCCGAGGTCATGGACAAGCTGGAACGGCGCATCATCCAGCTCAAGATCGAGAAGGAAGCGGTCAAGAAGGAGAAGGATGAGGCTTCGCGCCGCCGCCTGGACCTGATCGACGAGGAGATCGCGCGCCTGGAACGCGAATACAACGACTACGAGGAAATCCTCAAGTCGGAGAAGGCGATCGTGCAGGGCACCACCCACATCAAGGAGGAAATCGAGCGCATCCGCCACGAGATGGAGGAAGCGACCCGCGCCAGCAACTGGCAGAAGGTGTCCGAACTCCAGTACGGCAAGCTGCCCGAACTCGAAGCGCAGCTCAAGTCGGCCGAGCTGGAAACGGCAAGGCAGGCCGTGGGCGCCAAGCCCAAGCTGCTGCGCACCCAGGTGGGGGCCGAGGAAATCGCCGAAGTGGTGTCGCGCGCGACCGGCATTCCCGTCTCGCGCATGATGCAGGGCGAACGCGACAAGCTGATGCACATCGAAGAGAAGCTGCATGAACGCGTGGTGGGCCAGGACGAGGCCATCGTGGCCGTGGCCGACGCCATCCGCCGTTCGCGCGCCGGGCTGTCGGACCCGAACCGTCCCTATGGTTCCTTCATGTTCCTGGGGCCGACCGGCGTGGGCAAGACCGAGTTGTGCAAGGCGCTGGCCGGCTTCCTGTTCGATACCGAAGAATCGATGATCCGCATCGACATGAGCGAATTCATGGAAAAGCATTCGGTGGCCCGCCTGATCGGCGCGCCGCCCGGCTACGTGGGCTACGACGAAGGCGGCTACCTGACCGAGGCGGTGCGGCGCAAACCGTACAGCGTGATCCTGCTCGACGAAGTGGAAAAGGCGCACAGCGACGTGTTCAACGTGCTGCTGCAAGTGCTTGACGACGGCCGCATGACGGACGGGCAGGGACGCACGGTGGACTTCAAGAATACCGTGATCGTGATGACGTCGAACCTGGGGTCGCACAAGATCCAGGCGATGGACAGCGACGATCCGGGCGTGGTGAAGCTGGCCGTCATGGCCGAAGTGCGCTCGCATTTCCGTCCCGAGTTCATCAACCGCATCGACGAGATCGTGGTGTTCCATGCGCTCGACGAAAAGAATATCGGCGCGATCGCCAAGATCCAGCTCAAGCACCTGGAGCTGCGCCTCGCGAAAATGGAGATGACGCTCGATATCGACGACGAGGCGCTGCAAAAGATCGCCGAAGCCGGCTACGACCCCGTGTATGGCGCGCGGCCGCTCAAGCGCGCGATCCAGGCGCAGATCGAAAATCCCTTGTCCAAGCTGATCCTGTCAGGGAAATTCGGGCCGAAGGATGTGATCCCGGTGCGGGTGCGGGGTGGCAGCCTGGTGTTCGATGCTCCGGTCGAACTGAACAAGTCGTAACAGAATCGCCCACTACATCGCCCTCGCGCAGGCGGGGGGCTATAGCACCTACGAGCTGGCGTGCTATAGGCCCCCGCCTGCGCGAGGGCGATGTGGCATAGAATTGGCGCTCTCATTGTTAACGCGGACTTCACCATGACCTTTGCCACCACCGACCTGTGCGACGACCATCCCCAACTGCTGGAGGATGGTCGCCTGGCCGTCCTGCCGCCGGTATTCCAGAAATACGGGCAGAAGGCCAGGTTCTGCGGCCATGCCACCACGCTCAAGGTGTTCGAGGATAACGCCCTGGTGCGCTCGACCCTGGAAGCGCCCGGCAACGGCAACGTGCTCGTCATCGATGGCGGCGGCAGCCTGCGGCGCGCCCTGGTGGGCGGCCAGCTGGCCGTGCTGGCGCAGGATAACGGCTGGTCCGGCATCGTGGTCGACGGCTGCGTGCGCGACAGCGACGAAATCAATGCCTGCGCCATCGGCGTGCGCGCCCTCGCCACCCATCCCCGCAAGAGCAGCAAGCTGGGGGCAGGGGAGCGCAATATCCAGGTTGTGGTGTGCGGCGTGGCCGTCAATCCGGGCGACTGGATCTATGCCGACGCCGACGGCGTGCTCGTCTCCCGGCAAAAACTCGGCTGATTCCATTTTTTTCATCAGGCGGCGTCGTGATTTCACGATGTGAAATGACGCTATGGCTGCTGCGCACCGCTTCTTCCATTTTGAGAAATTTCGTTTCGTATCGCGAGATGTGATCGATAACTGTTTGATTTGTAAGTGTTTATATTTAGTTATATGTCTTATATAAGACCGTTGTTGCAATGCGCAAAACGGCCTATGATTTGTATAACTGAATTCACTTCGCAATCCGCTTTCAAATTGGAGAAAACACCATGGCCACTCGTGAGCAGCAGGCAGCCGCCCTGCAGGCAGACTGGGACAGCAACCCGCGCTGGAAAGGCGTCGTGCGCAACTACAGCGCCGCCGACGTGGTACGCCTGCGCGGATCGCTGGCCATCGAGCACACCCTGGCCAGGCGCGGCGCCGACAAGCTGTGGCAGCTGCTGAACAAGGAAACCTACGTCAATGCCCTGGGCGCCATGACCGGCAACCAGGCCTTGCAGCAGGTGAAAGCCGGCCTGAAAGCGATCTACCTGTCGGGCTGGCAAGTTGCTGGCGACGCCAACGCGGCCGGCGAAATGTACCCCGACCAATCGCTCTATCCCGCCAACTCGGTGCCGCTGGTGGTGCGCCGCATCAACAATACCTTCCAGCGCGCCGACCAGATCCAGTGGTCCGAAGGCAAGGACGACATCGACTACTTCGCGCCCATCGTCGCCGATGCGGAAGCCGGTTTCGGCGGCGTCCTGAACGCCTATGAACTGATGAAATCGATGATCGAAGCCGGCGCGGCGGGCGTGCACTTCGAGGACCAGCTGGCGTCCGTGAAGAAATGCGGCCACATGGGCGGCAAGGTGCTGGTGCCGACCCGCGAAGCGATCGAAAAGCTGACCGCGGCGCGCCTGGCGGCCGACGTCATGGGCACGGCGACCCTGGTGATCGCCCGCACCGACGCCGAAGCGGCCGACCTGCTGACCTCGGACGTGGATGGCAACGACCAGCCCTTCTGCACGGGCGAACGCACCGTGGAAGGCTTTTACAAGGTCCGTCCCGGCATCGAGCAAGCCATCGCGCGCGCCCTGGCGTATGCCCCCTTCGCCGACCTGGTGTGGTGCGAGACCGGCAAGCCGGACTTGCATTTCGCCAAGCAGTTCGCCGAAGCCGTGCACGCCAAATTCCCCGGCAAGATGCTGGCCTACAATTGCTCGCCCTCGTTCAACTGGAAAAAGAACCTGGACGACGCCACCATCGCCAAGTTCCAGAAAGAGCTGGGCGCCATGGGCTACAAATTCCAGTTCATCACCCTGGCCGGCTTCCACGCCCTCAATTACGGCATGTTCAAGCTGGCGCATGGCTATGCGCGGCGCCAGATGGCGGCCTTCGTGGAATTGCAGGAAGCAGAATTCGCTGCCGCCGACAAGGGCTTCACGGCAGTCAAGCATCAACGCGAAGTAGGTACCGGCTACTTCGACGCGGTCACCCAGGCCATCCAGCAAAATCAGAGTTCGACCACGGCACTCCATGGATCGACCGAAGATGCGCAATTCTTCGACGAGAAGAAAGTGGCATAAGTCTCGACTTTTGCCGCACCGGAAAGCCGCTCGGGCCACAAGCCGCGAGCGGCTTTTTTTGTTGATTCGGAGGGGGCCAGGCCTGACATCCGGACACGAGCTCAGCGGCTTGCCGCTGAGCTCGTGTCCGGATGTCAGGCCTGGCCCCCGCCGCATTTTTTTCGTTTGCGCACTTTGTAGTGGATAATGACGGTTATCCCGCCTTATTAATTTTTCTTTGGAATTCCCTTATGTTGAGCTACCGCCATGCCTTTCACGCGGGTAATCACGCCGACGTCCTGAAGCATTTCGTGCAAATCCAGCTGCACGAGTACATGAACCAGAAGGACACGGCCTATACCTACATCGACACCCATTCGGGCGCCGGTGTGTACGCGCTCGATGGCGGCTATGCCTCCAAGAATGCGGAATACGAGACCGGCATCGGCCCCCTGTGGGAGCGTACCGACCTGCCCAAAGGCCTGGCCGAGTACGTCGCCCTGGTCAAGCAGCTCAATCCGAGCGGCAAGATGCGCTACTACCCGGGTTCGCCCTACTGCGCCGACAAGGTCATGCGCGAACAGGACCGCCTGCGCCTGTTCGAGCTGCATCCTGCCGACAGCAAGATCCTGGCCGACAATTTCCGCAAGCTCGAGGAGCACCTGGCCCAGAACGGCGTGCGCTCGACCACCCGCGGCAAGCGCGTGCTGATCGACCGCGGCGATGGTTTCCACGCCCTGAAGACCCTGCTGCCGCCGCCATCGCGCCGCGCCCTGGTGCTGATCGATCCGCCCTATGAAGACAAGCAGGATTACCGCAAGGTCCGCGACGCCCTCGACGATGCCCTGGTCCGCTTCCCCAGCGGCACCTATGCCATTTGGTATCCGGTGCTGCAGCGCATGGAATCGCGCCAGTTCGCCGACAAGCTCAAGCGCCTGGCCGCCAAGGAATGGCTGAACGTCACCCTGACCGTCTCGACCCCGGGCCCGGACGGCTTCGGCTTGCACAGCAGCGGCATGTTCATCCTCAATCCGCCCTTCACCCTGGAGCCGACCCTGCGCCAGGTGATGCCTTACCTGGTCCAGGTACTGGGCAAGGACGCCGGCGCGACCTTCGTGATCGAAAAGGGCACGCAGGTGACCGGTTCGGCCGGCGCCCGTGCCGGCGCCAATGGCGCGGTACGCATGCCAGTGGGGAATGCCCGCAAGGCGAGTCCGACCTCCGGCACCGGCAGCCTGCGCCTGCCCGGCCAGGCCCCGGCCGGCACCCCTGCCGCCGTCAAGAGCGGCCCGCGCGCGGCCGCCAAGCCGGCCTCGGGACGGCCGACCGGACCACGCAATTCCGGTCCGCGCCGCCCATAGCGTCCAAGCCGTAGTATAGTCAAGGTGATAACGGTGCCGATGGAGGCGCCGAGCTTGACGGAATTGACATGCCCACCGAAGCAACGACGGAAATACCCCTGCCGGCCGACGATTTTTTCCTGGCGCGGCAGCCTATCCTCGGGCGCAACCAGCGCCTGGTGGCCTTCGAATTGCTGTTTCGCAGCGCCGCCGACACCATCGACGCGAATGTGACCGATCATGCCGCCGCCACGGCAGCGGTGATCTCGCATGCCTCGCAACTGGGCATGCAGCAGGTGGTGGGCGAACTGCTGGCCTTCGTGAATGTCGATGAAATCGTCCTGATGAGCGATTTCGTGCGGTTTTTGCCACACGATAAAGTTATCCTGGAAATCCTCGAGACGGTCCAGGCCACCCCGGAAGTCATTGCCCGGGTGATCGAGCTCAAGGGCTTCGGTTTCAAGTTCGCCCTCGACGACGTGGTGGCCAACACGGCCGATGTCGCCTTGCTGATCGACCTGGTCGACGTGATCAAGATCGACGTCCAGGCCGTGCCGGCCGCCAGCCTGGCCGCGCTGGCGGCATCGTTCAAGGGCTCGTCCAAGAAGCTGCTGGCGGAAAAAGTCGAAACCGTCGAGGAATTCAATACCTGCATGGCGCTCGGCTTCGAATATTTCCAGGGCTATTATTTCGCGCGCCCGGCCATCCTCTCCGGCAAGAAAATCGCGCCCTCCGAGCTCGTGATCCTGAACCTGCTCACCCTGATCAATTCCGATGCCGACAACCGCGAAGTGGAAATGGCGGTCAAGCGCGATGCCCTGATCAGCTTGAACCTGCTGCGCCTGGTCAACACGCCGGCGGCGCGCGCCAGCGGCCATATCGATTCGCTGGGGCAGGCGCTGATGCTGCTCGGGCGCGCCCAGTTGCAGCGCTGGCTGCAAATTTTGCTGTATGCGCGGCCCGGTGGCGCGGTCGAATTCAATTCGCCGCTGCTGCAGATGGCCACCACGCGCGGCAAGCTGATGGAATTGATGATGCTGCGCCTGCACCCCGGCCAGCGCGCCGGCGCCGAAGCGGCTTTCAGCGTGGGCATCATGTCGCTGATGGATGCGCTGCTGTCAATGTCGATGGCCGATATCCTCGACACCGTGGCCGTGGCCGACGAAGTGCGCGAAGCCTTGCTCTTGCGCGCAGGTCCGCTGGGCGACATGCTGCGGATCGTTGAATTGCTGGAAAACCCCAAGCGCGGCCAGCCGCTCGGCAAGTCGCTCAAGACCCTGGGCCTGACGGTCAGGCAGGTGCGCGAGATCGAACTCGAAGCATTCGGCTGGGTGAACGAGCTGGTGGCCTGACGCCGGGCCCTGTTATTGGCCCAGCAGCAGGAATACGGTCGGCTTCTTGTGGAAGTCCGGCGCCTTGCCCGATGCCAGCAAGGCTTTCCATTTCGCGCCGCTCAAGGTGCGCACCGATTCGGTCGGCAGGCTCAAATCGGTGGCCACGCAGATCAGCGTGCCCGGCTGGCATCCGGCGACCAGGGCGTCGAGCATGGCGCCGTTGCGGTACGGCGTTTCAATCAGCAACTGGGTCTGTTTCTCGCTGCGCGAGCGGCTTTCCAGTTCCTTGATGCGCTTGCTGCGCAGGGCGGCGTCGGTGGGCAGATAGCCATTGAAGGCAAAACTCTGGCCATTCAGGCCGCTCGCCATGACCGCCAGCAGCAGCGACGATGGGCCTACCAGCGGCCGGACGGTGATGCCATGCTGGTGCGCCAGGCGGACCAGGTCGGCGCCCGGGTCGGCCACCGCGGGAACGCCCGCTTCCGATACCAGGCCGGCATCGCGCCCGTCGAGCAGGGGTTGCAGCAAGCCGGCCAGCGCCTGCGCCGGGGTGTTCACGTTCAGTTGGGCGATCTCGATGTCCTGCAGCGGCTTGGCCAGCGGGTGTCCGGCGGCGATCAGTTTCAGGAAGGCGCGCGCGGTCTTGGCGTTTTCGGCCACGAAATAGTCGAGCCGGGCGGTCGTCGCTTGCACGTGCTCGGGAATGACGTGGTTCAGCGCTTCGGTCGCGCCCAGGGTGTTGGGGATCAGGTAAAGAATGCCGGGCATATGGTGTAAAAACCGTCTCAGTTGCGGAAAAAGGAAAAACCGGCCTTGCGCAGCATGCCGGTCAGGGCGATCAGGGGCAGGCCGGTCAGGGCGGTCGGGTCGCTGCTGTCGATTGTTTCAAGGATGGCAATGCCCAATCCTTCGTTCTTGGCGCTGCCGGCGCAATCGTAGGGTTGCTCGATGCGCAGGTAGGCGTCCAGTTCGGCGTCGGGCAGGTCGCGGAAAGTGACGAAGGTCTGGATGTTTTCCAGCTGGGCGCCGCCGGTCAGGGCTGCGGCGCGCCCGTCCCACAGGCACAGGGCGGTATGGAACACCACGCGCCGGCCGCGCATTTTCTGCAACTGGGCCAGGGCATGGTCATGGTTGCCGGGCTTGCCGATCTGCTCGCCGTCGAGCGTGGCCACCTGGTCGGAACCGATGACCACCGCGCCGGGCGCGCGGGCGGCCACGGCCTGGGCCTTGCTGCGGGCCAGGCGCAGGGCCGTCGTTTCCGGGGCTTCGCCGGGCAGGGGGCTTTCATCGATATCGGGCACCATGACCTCGAAAGGCAGGCGCAGGCGGCCCAGCAGTTCGCGCCGGTAGGCGGACGAGGATGCAAGAATCAGGCGCGGCGTCGTAGAAGTTGGTATCATTGCGGCCTTGAGCGTGAAAAACACCGTAAGTCTTTGACTCCACAGCGAGAAGCCTGTTATTATCGCAGGTTTTCCGGGGAAAATTTCTGCAATGAGCGCTTTTGTCATCGACGCTTTTGATTTTTGTCGAAGCAACGGCCATCGCGAAGGTGTCACACCTGTCGCTGAAATGAGCCGGTTAAACCAGGATTGTGCGGACCACTCGGGCGAAATTTCCTGGGCTGTCGACGGCGCATCCAGCAAGCAAGGTTACCCGCAATTGACGCTGTCGGTCTCCGGCACCGTGCAGCTGGTATGCCAGCGTTGCCTGACTCCGTATGCGTTTGAAATGGATTCGTCGACCGTGTTGTTGCTCGGGAAAGACGACGACCAGGCTGACGAGATCGAAGAACTGATCGCCGATGAAAGCATCGACGTCATCGTCGGTAGCCGGACCTGCGATATCCGCGAGCTGATCGAGGACGAGGCCCTGCTGGCCCTGCCGCAGGTGCCGAAGCATGAGCACTGCCCGGACAGCCAGCTGCTGGACGTGCTCAAGAGCGCCAAGCCGTCGCCGTTCGCGGGCTTGAAGGACCTGTAGTCGTCGTGATTCTGGTCTGAGTACCACAGAACATGTAGTGCGTAACAAACGTGTCAAACGCGTGTAGTCGAGTATGGCATTTGAAGTGAAAGTAAGACAGGCGTTAAACATGTCGGTAATGTAATTTATTTGCCGCTGGGATACTCGATTCGCATGTATTTGCTAGTCGAATGTGTTAGAATTTTAGAACTTATGTATTAGGAGTCATCATGGCAGTTCAGCAGAATAAGAAGTCCCCATCCAAGCGCGGTATGCACCGCTCGCACGACTTCCTGGTCGCGCCGCAACTGGGTATCGAGCCAACCACCGGTGAAACGCACCTGCGTCACCACATCAGCCCGAACGGCTTCTACCGTGGTCGTAAAGTCCTCAAGACCAAGAACGACGAGTAATCGACGTTTTATTTTTGAGTAAGATGAAAGCGGTGCAACGTAATTTACTGCGTCGCGCCGCTTTTTCTTTGTCATCGGCTGCAAACCACCATTGCACACCGTCATTTAGAATTACGCAGACTCTGGCTGGCGCTCGCCCATACCAAGATCGCATCCTGCCGCCTTTTGTAGTTGAGTCGCGGTACGAATCCATAAAATGACAATAAAAATTTCCATCGACTGCATGGGCGGAGATCACGGCCCCTCAGTGACGATTCCTGCCGCAATTTCTTTCGCCAACCGTGAGCCACAGGTCGAACTGATCCTCGTTGGCTTGCAAGATGTGCTGCTGGCGGAATTGAAGAAGTGCAAGGCAGACACCCACCCGCGCCTGTCCGTGCTGCACGCGTCCGAAGTGGTCGAGATGGATGATCCCATCGAAGTCGCCCTGCGCCGCAAAAAAGATTCCTCGATGCGCGTCGCGATCGAACTGGTCAAGGAAGGCAAGGCCCAGGCCTGCGTTTCCGCCGGCAATACCGGCGCCCTGATGGCCGTTTCGCGCTACGTGCTCAAGACCATGGCCGGCGTCGACCGTCCCGCCATCTGCTCGATCCTGCCGAACCAGAAGGATGGCCCCACCTATATGCTGGACCTGGGCGCCAATGTCGATTGCGAGCCGCACCATTTGCACCAGTTCGCCATCATGGGTTCGGTGCTGGTCTCGGCCATGGAAGGCATAGCCCGCCCGACCATTGGCTTGCTCAATGTGGGTACCGAAGATATCAAGGGCAATGAAGTGGTCAAGGCCACCGGCAAGCTGCTGCGCGACGACCACGCGCGCGGCGTGCTGAACTTTTACGGCAACGTGGAAGGCAATGATATTTTCAAGGGCACGGTCGATATCGTCGTCTGCGACGGCTTTGTGGGCAATGTGACGCTGAAAGCCATCGAAGGCCTGGCGCGCTTTTTCAAGAGCACCCTGACCGCCGAATTCAAGCGCAATATCTTCACCATGGTGGGCGCGCTGTTTGCCCGCGGCGCCATCAATAATTTTTCCAAACGCATGAACCCTTCGCGCTACAACGGCGCCAGCCTGCTGGGTTTGCGCGGCCTCGTGTTCAAAAGCCACGGCGGGGCGGATGCGTATTCCTTCGAATGGGCCATCAAGCGCTCCTTCGACGCTGCAAAATACAATGTGCTGGAGCATCTCACGACGATGATTGCCGAGCTCATGCCACGCACGCCTGACACCGACGCGCCAGGCTCACAAACTTTGTAGGACGGCATCAATGACCCTGTACAGCAAAATTATCGGCACCGGCAGCTATTTGCCGAAGCAACGCGTGACGAACGAGGACCTGACGGCGCAACTGGCCGCCAAAGGCATTGAAACCTCGGACGAATGGATTGTTTCGCGCAGCGGTATTTCGGCGCGCCACTACGCCGCCTTTGACGAGCATTCCTCGGACCTGGCCGTGGCCGCCGCGAAAAAAGCGTTGGAAATGGCCGAACTCACGCCGGACCAGATCGACCTCGTCATCGTCGCCAGTTCGACCCCGGATTTCTACGGAAGTTTCCCGAGCACGGCTTGCATCGTGCAGCGCAAGCTGGGCATGCACAATAACAGCGCCGCCTTCGACGTGCAGGCCGTGTGCAGCGGCTTCGTGTATGCGGTGTCGGTGGCCGACGCCTTTATCAAGTCGGGCGCGCACAAGAAAGTGCTGGTCATTGGCGCCGAAGTATTTTCGCGCATCCTCAATTTCGAAGACCGCACCACTTGCGTGCTGTTCGGCGACGGCGCCGGCGCCATCGTGCTGTCGGCCTCGGAAGAGCCGGGCATCCTGGCCACCAAGCTGCATGCCGATGGCCGCCACGCCGACATCCTGAGCGTGCCGGGCAACCTGGCCGGCGGCGCCATCGCCGGCAGCGGTTTCCTGTTCATGGACGGCCCGGCCGTGTTCAAGCTGGCCGTGTCCGTGCTCGAACAGGTGGCGCACGAAGCGCTGGAGCACGCCGGCATGACGGCAGCCGACATCGACTGGCTGATCCCGCACCAGGCCAATATCCGCATCATGAAGAGCACCGCCAAGAAGCTCGATTTGCCGATGGAAAAGATGGTCGTCACCGTCGACCAGCACGGCAATACCTCGGCCGCATCGATTCCGCTGGCGCTCGACCTTGCCGTGCGCGATGGCCGCGTCAAGAAGGGCGACAATGTGATGATGGAAGGCGTGGGTGGCGGTTTCACCTGGGGCGCCGTCCTCGCAAGAATGTAATCAAGTTTTAGGCCGGATTAGAACTAGAGTTCAACACCAGGAGTCATTTATCCATGAGTAATTTCGCATTTGTATTTCCTGGCCAGGGGTCGCAAGCCATCGGCATGCTGAACGGCTTTGCCGGCAATGCCGTGGTCGAGCAGACCATCGCCGAAGCCAATGAGGCGCTCGGTTTCGACCTGGGCAAGATGATCGCCGACGGTCCGAAAGAAGACCTGGACCTGACAACCAATACCCAGCCCGTCATGCTGACCGCGGCCGTGGCCGTGTACCGCGCCTGGCTCGCCGCCGGCGGCGCATTGCCGCCTGTCGTGGCCGGCCACAGCGTGGGCGAATATTCGGCCCTGGTGGCCGCCGGCGTGATCGCGTTCAAGGATGCGGTGCCGCTGGTGCGTTTTCGCGCCAAGGTCATGCAGGAAGCGGTGCCGGTCGGGCAGGGCGGCATGGCCGTCATCCTGGGCATGCAGGCCGACGACGTGCGCGCCGTCTGCGCGCAAGCCGCGGCGGCCGAACCGGGCAGCGTGGTCGAAGCCGTCAATTTCAATGAACTGACCCAGATCGTGATCGCCGGCCATACCGCGGCCGTCGAACGCGCCTGCGAACTGGCCAAGGCCAAGGGCGCCAAGCGCGCCATGAAACTGGCCGTGTCGGCGCCTTTCCATTCGTCGCTGCTCAAGCCGGCGTCGGACCGCCTGCGCGAATACATGCAGGACATCAGCTTCAATGTCCCGCAGATCGCCTTGATCAACAACGTCGATGTGGCTATCCTGAACGACCCGGCTGCCATCAAGGATGCCCTGGTGCGCCAGGCCGCGGGTCCCGTCCGCTGGGTCGAGACGATGCAGAAACTGGCCGCGGAAGGCACCACCCGGATCATCGAGTGTGCGCCAAGCAAGGTGCTGATCGGCATGGCCAAGCGCATCGACGCCCGCCTGGCAGGCGAGGCCATCGTGGACCAGGCTTCCCTGGAACGCGTGCTGGGCATACTGAACGTTTGAACTTAAGGACACTATGAATCTCGAAAAACAAGTCGCACTCGTGACCGGCGCATCGCGCGGCATCGGCAAGGCGATCGCATTGGAACTGGCGCGCCAGGGCGCAACCGTGGTCGGCACCGCCACCAGCGAATCGGGCGCGGCCGCCATTACGGCCTACCTGGAAGAATTCGGCGGCAAGGGCGTGGTCCTGAACGTCACCGACGCCGCCGGCTGCGCCGCGGTCATCGACGATGTCCAGAAAAGCTGCGGCGGCCTGGCCATCCTGGTCAATAACGCGGGCATTACCCAGGACCAGCTGGCCATGCGCATGAAGGACGAGGAATGGGATAGCGTGATCGCGACCAATCTGTCGGCCGTGGGCCGCCTGTCGCGCGCCGTACTGCGCGGCATGATGAAAGCCAAACATGGGCGTATTATTAATATCACGTCGGTGGTGGGCTCGTCCGGCAATGCCGGCCAGATGAACTACGCGGCGGCCAAGGCCGGCGTGGCGGGCATGAGCCGCGCCCTGGCGCGCGAGATCGGCAGCCGCAACATCACGGTCAATTGCATCGCGCCGGGCTTCATCGATACCGACATGACCCGTGCCCTGAGCGAAGAGCAGCACAAGGCCTTGCTGACCCAGATTCCGCTGGCACGCCTGGGTGCGCCGGAAGACATTGCCCATGCCGTTGCCTTCCTGGCGGGGCCGCAAGCTGCCTATATTACGGGCACCACGCTGCACGTCAACGGTGGTATGTACATGAATTAATAGCAGTTATCATCAAATAGCAGTAGTTTCGGTGGCGTTTTGAACTAAAGCCGAAAATAGTTTTTCATCGCGCAAACCTGATAAAATGCGCGCACTTTCCGTAACACACACAATGGAGCCATAACATGTCGGATATCGAACAACGCGTTAAAAAAATCGTCGCTGAGCAACTGGGCGTTGCAGAAGTAGACATCAAAATCGAATCCTCGTTCGTTGACGACCTCGGCGCAGATTCCCTCGATACCGTTGAACTGGTGATGGCACTGGAAGACGAATTCGAAATGGAAATCCCTGACGAACAAGCTGAAAAAATCACGACCGTGAAACAGGCTATCGACTACGCCACGGCGCACGTCAAGGCCTAAGTTTTCATTGTTCCGGGAGAATCGCTTGAGCCGTTCACGAAACCGTCGTGTCGTCATCACCGGCCTGGGCTGTGTTTCACCTATCGGCAATACGATTGCTGAAACGTGGAGCGCGGCGCTGGCTGGCAAGTCGGGCATCGCCAATATCACCAAGTTCGATGCGCAGCCGTTTTCGACCCGCTTTGCGGGCGAAGTCAAAGGCTTCAACATTGAAGACTACATTCCTGGCAAAGATGCCCGTCATATGGATACCTTTATCCATTTCGGCATGGCTGCGGGTATCCAGGCATTGCAGGATTCCGGCCTGGTGGTTACCGAGGAAAATGCCGACCGCATTGGCGTCATCGTTGGTTCCGGCATTGGCGGCTTGCCGCTGATCGAAGATACCAAGGAAGATTACACCAAGCGCGGACCGCGCCGCATTTCGCCCTTTTTCGTCCCTGCCTCGATCATTAACATGATCTCTGGCAATCTGTCGATCAAGTTCGGCCTGCGTGGCCCGAACCTGGCCATCGTCACCGCCTGCACCACCGGCCTGCACTGCATCGGTGCTGCCGGCCGCCTGATCGAATACGGCGACGCCGACGTGATGATCGCCGGTGGTTCCGAAGCGACGATTTCGCCGCTGGGCCTGGGCGGTTTCGCCTCGGCACGCGCGCTGTCCTCGCGCAACGACGATCCGGCGACCGCATCGCGTCCCTGGGACCGCGACCGCGACGGCTTCGTCCTCGGCGAAGGCGCCGGTGTCATGGTGCTGGAAGAGTACGAGCACGCCAAGGCGCGCGGCGCGACCATCTACGCCGAGCTGCTCGGCTTCGGGATGAGCGCGGATGCCTACCACATGACTTCGCCGGTCGAAGATGGCTCCGGCGCAAGCCGTTGCATGGTCTCGGCGATGAACAATGCGGGCATCAATCCGGACCAGGTCAATTATGTCAATGCGCACGGTACCTCGACGCCCCTGGGCGACCTGGCCGAAGTGCAGGGCATCAAGAAGACCTTCGGCGACCATGCGGGCAAGCTGGTGGTCAATTCGACCAAGTCGATGACCGGCCACCTGCTGGGCGGCGCCGGCGGACTGGAAGCGGTGTTTACCGTGTTGGCGATGCATCACCAGATCTCGCCACCGACGATCAACATCTTCAACCAGGATCCGGCGTGCGACCTTGATTTCTGCGCCAATACCGCGCGTGAAATGAAGATCGACATTGCGGTCAAAAACTCCTTCGGTTTCGGCGGCACCAACGGCACCCTGGTGTTCGGCAAAGCCTGATTTTTTCGCACAGCACGAACCAACGACGCCTTTCCTAGTCATAGGGAAGGCGTTGTCATTTCCGGCGCACCCGCGTCGCGCCGCATTCCCCGTTCCTGTCTTCCATGTCCATTGCGGTCTGTGCCGTTATCAAGCCCTCGCGCCTGCTGCGCCTGCTGCTGGCTGCCTACGCCCTGGCCAATGCCGGTGCGGCTGCGGCGCTGCTGGCGGGCGCTGGCGTGCACCAGCCGGGCCCGCTGGCCCTGGCTTGCCTGCTGGCCGCACTGGTGGCGGGGCATGCCGCCTGCAAGCCTGAAAAGGCGCGCGTGATTGATGTATCTGGACTCGGAGAGATCCGCGTGACGGTACAACAGAGTATCGGGACGGCGCCGCCGCAGGCGGTCCGGTGCAGCTTGCTGCCAGGATCGACGCTCTGGCCGCAGTGCCTGCTGCTCTTGTTGCGCCCTTGCGAGGGCGGGGCGGTCAGGGCGCTGTTGCTCGTGCCCGACAGCTTGCCGGCTGGCTGTTTTCGCAAGCTTTCCGTCGCGATAAGAGCGATTGCCAGGCGGGACAATAAATTTTTCAGAAAACACAAAATACTTTGAACTTATTGCAACGAGCCAACTCTTAGTGATAGGGAGTCGGCCCGCGCTGCAGCCAAGAGGGCATGGTCAGTGACGACAGAACGCGAATGTGATCAACTGCTGGTCGAGCGCGTCCAGGCTGGCGAGCGCCAGGCGTTCGACCTGCTGGTCGGCAAGTATCAGCGCAGGCTGATGCGGCTGGTGTCGCGCCTCGTGCACGACCCGGCGGAAGCGGAAGATGTCGTCCAGGAGACCTTCATCAAGGCGTACCGGGCCCTGCGGCATTTTCGCGGCGATTCGGCTTTTTATACCTGGCTGTACAGGATAGGCATTAATACGGCAAAGAATTTTCTCGTCACACAGGGCAGGCGTGCCCCGACCTCCACCGAGGCCGATGCAGAGCGCGCCGAAGCGTTTGACGATGCGGACAGCTTGCGAGACATCAACACACCGGAGTCCATGTTGGCCAGCAAGCAAATCGCATTGACGGTCAATGCCGCCATGGAGGCGCTGCCGCTCGAATTGCGCACAGCGATCGTCCTGCGTGAAATTGAAGGTTTGAGCTACGAGGAAATATCTGAAGTCATGGCATGTCCGATCGGTACGGTGCGCAGCCGTATTTTTCGGGCACGCGAAGTCATTGCCGAAAAGTTGAGGCCGCTTCTCGACTTACCGGTTGACAAGCGACGTTAGGTGTAGCGATGATCGTAACCAGTGGTATATTTTTTTTGATCACACGCCAAGGTGATGGAAAACCCGATGGACACCCATAAAAAAATCCGCGTACACATTTCCGCCCTGAGCGATGGCGAGCTGTCGAAAAACGACCTCGAGCTGGCGCTGGCGGCCCTGCAGACGGCCGACGGCCAGCATGCCTGGAATGTGTACCACCGCATCGGCGACGTGCTGCGCGCGCAGGCCACGCCGGAGCTGTCGGACGGTTTTGCCGACAGGCTGGCCGCGCGGCTGGCGGCCGAGCCGGTGCCCGGCAAGCGGGCGGCCCGCACGGCGGTGGCGCAGCGGGCGGCCGTGGCAAGCAATGGCGCGGCGCTCAGCGCCGACGCGGCCGGCGGCGAATCGACCGACGCCAAGTCCGTCAACAAACCGAAGCCGGCAATCGCTTCGGTTTCGTAATCCGGGGAGTGGCGTTCACGGGCAGTTACACGATCGTCGGTTTTGGCTTACCATTACGTCAATCCGAACCGACATTTCCCCTCCATGACCAAGATTCTTTCCGCCTTGTTCCTCGCCAGCCTGATGTTCGGCGCTTCCGCAGCGCCTGTGAAAGCACCGCTGGTCACTGGCTTGCCCGACTTCACCGACCTGATCGAGGCGGTCGGGCCGGCGGTAGTCAATATCCGCACCACGGAAAAGCTCAAGCAGGGGCAGGGCGCGGGAGGCGACGAGGAGATGCAGGAATTCCTGCGCCGCTTCTTCGGCAACCAGGTGCCGCGGCCGGCGCCGCGCAACCGCCGCGGCGTGCCGCAGGACGAGGAAGTCCAGCGCGGTGTCGGTTCCGGTTTCATCATTTCCAATGACGGGTATGTGCTCACCAATGCCCACGTGGTCGCCGGCGCCGACGAAGTGCTGGTTACGCTGACCGACCGCCGCGAATTCAAGGCCAGGGTGCTGGGCGCCGACACCCGCACCGACGTGGCCCTGCTGAAGGTGGAGGCGGCCAACCTGCCGCGCCTGGCCATGGGCGACTCCGGCAAGATCCGGGTCGGCGAATGGGTGATCGCCATCGGCTCGCCCTTCAACCTCGACAACACCGTCACGGCCGGCATCATTTCCGCCAAGTCGCGCGATACCGGCGACTACCTGCCGCTGATCCAGAGCGACGTTGCCGTCAATCCCGGCAATTCGGGCGGCCCCCTGATCAATATGCGCGGTGAAGTCATCGGCATCAATTCGCAGATCGCCACCCTGTCGGGCGGCTACAACGGCATTTCCTTCGCCGTGCCGATCGACGAAGTGATGCGCGTTGCCGACCAGCTGAAAAAGAGCGGCAAGGTCACGCGCGGCCGCCTGGGCGTGGAAATTGGCGAAGTCAGCAAGGAAGTGGCCGAATCGCTGGGCCTGGGCAAGGCGCGCGGCGTGGAAGTGGCGCGCGTCGAGGCGGGCGGGCCGGCCGAAAAAGGGGGCATCAAGGTCGGCGACATCATCCTCAAGTTCAATGGCGCCCTCATCGAGCGCACCGGCGACCTGCCGCGCCTGGTCGGATCGACCCCGGTCGGCAGCCGCGCCGTGGTCACCGTCTGGCGCAAGGGCGCGCAGCAGGACATCGCCGTCAGCATTGTCGAACTCGAAGACGAGAAGGTCAAAAAACTCCCGGTCAAGAAACCGAAAGCCGAGCAGGCCCCGAACGCCATCGGCTTGCACGTGTCCGACCTGTCGGGCGCCCAGCGCAAGGAATTGAAGATCGAGTCCGGTGTAGTGGTGGAAGCGGCCGAAGGCGCGGCGGCCCGGGCCGGCCTGCGCCCGGGTGACCTGATCCTGCAATTGAACAATGTTGAAGTGAAAGACGCGAAGCAGTTCAATGCCATGGTGGCCAAGCTCGACCCCAGGAAAAGCGCCGCGGTGCTGGTGCGGCGCGAGGAAACCACCCAGTACCTCGTGATCAAGCCGCGCCTGTAATGACGCGCACGGTCCATTTCACGCTGTACTCGCGCTCGTACTGCCACCTGTGCGACGACATGCTGGCTGCCCTGAACGCCCTGCAGGCGCCCGGCCTGCGCTTTGCGGTCGATGTCATCGACGTCGATGCCGACGAGGCGCTGGTGGCGCGCTTCGACGAGCTGGTGCCGGTCCTCTTCGGCGACCCGGCAAAACCGGAACTGTGCCACTATTTCCTCAGCGAAGAGGCGGTACGCGCCTACGTCCACCAGCCAGTGTCAGACCCGTCTGTGTCGATTTAACAATGTTTTCGCCGAATTCCGCATAAACCGGGCTTTCTACCCTGAAATCCGGTAAAATGCGGGGGTCGGAAAGCTGTTGCCCGCAGCGTGACAGCTTCTCTTGCTTGATAAGGCGCTCGCCTGGGGATTGCCATGCCCCCATCGGAGCGCTTTTTTCGTATGGCGCGCGGTTGCGGGATCACCCCGCGCCGCCCAGGCCCGACCCGAATGTCGTCCCTCCACTTGGTTTTGAATTGCATTAATGAACAACATACGTAACTTCTCCATCATCGCCCACATCGATCACGGCAAGTCGACCCTGGCCGACCGTATCATCCAGATCTGCGGCGGCCTGTCCGATCGCGACATGGAGGCGCAGGTGCTCGATTCGATGGACCTGGAGCGCGAACGCGGCATTACCATCAAGGCCCAGACGGCGGCCCTGCATTACAAGGCGCGCGATGGCCAGGTGTACAACCTGAACCTGATCGATACGCCGGGCCACGTCGACTTCTCCTATGAAGTGTCGCGCTCGCTGTCGGCTTGCGAAGGCGCGCTGCTGGTGGTCGACGCCTCCCAGGGCGTGGAAGCGCAAACCGTGGCCAATTGCTACACCGCGCTCGACCTGGGCGTGGAAGTGGTGCCGGTCCTCAACAAGATCGACTTGCCGCACGCCGATCCGGCCAATGCCATCTCCGAAATCGAAGACGTGATCGGCATCGACGCCACCGATGCGGTGCGCTGCTCGGCCAAGAGCGGCCTGGGCGTGGAAGACGTGCTCGAATCGCTGATCGCCCGCGTGCCGCCGCCAAAGGGCGACCCGGACGCGCCGCTGCAGGCGCTGATCGTCGATTCCTGGTTCGACAATTACGTGGGCGTGGTCATGCTGGTGCGCGTCATCAACGGCACCCTGAAACCGAAGGAGAAAATCCTCCTGATGGCGTCGGACTCGACCCAGCTGGTCGAGAGCGTGGGCGTGTTCAGCCCGAAATCGCAGTCGCTGCCGCAGATCTCCGCCGGCCAGGTGGGCTTCGTGATCGCCGGCATCAAGGAAATCAAGGCGGCCAAGGTGGGCGACACCGTCACCCACGCCGCCCGGCCTGCCGCCGCACCGCTGCCGGGCTTCAAGGAAGTCCAGCCGCAGGTGTTCGCCGGCCTGTTCCCGGTCGATTCGCACCAGTACGACGCCCTGCGCGACTCGCTGGAAAAGCTGAAATTGAACGACGCGGCCCTGATGTACGAGCCGGAAGTGTCGCAGGCGCTGGGCTTCGGCTTCCGCTGCGGCTTCCTGGGCTTGCTGCACATGGAAATCGTGCAGGAGCGCCTGGAGCGCGAATTCGACATGGACCTGATCACCACGGCCCCGACCGTGGTGTACGAAGTGGTCATGAAGGATGGCAGCATCCTCAAGGTCGACAATCCGTCCAAGATGCCCGAGACCACCAAGGTCGAGGAAATCCGCGAACCTATCGTCACCGTCAACCTGTACATGCCGCAAGAGTATGTGGGCTCCGTCATCACCCTGTGCATCGGCAAGCGCGGCGTGCAGATGGACATGAGCTACCACGGCCGCCAGGTCAAGCTGATCTACGAAATGCCGATGGCCGAGATCGTGCTCGACTTCTTCGACAAGCTCAAGTCGACCTCGCGCGGCTACGCCTCCATGGATTACGAGTTCAAGGAAAACCGGGCTTCCGACGTGGTCAAGGTCGACATGCTGATCAACAGCGAAAAAGTCGATGCCCTGGCCATCATCGTGCACCGCGCCAACGCCATCTACCGCGGCCGCCAGGTGGCGTCCAAGATGCGCGAGCTCATTCCGCGCCAGATGTTCGACGTGGCCATCCAGGCCGCCATCGGCGTGAACGTGATTTCCCGTGAAAACGTGAAGGCGCTGCGCAAGAACGTGCTGGCCAAGTGCTATGGCGGCGACATCAGCCGCAAGAAGAAACTGCTCGAGAAGCAGAAGGCCGGTAAAAAACGCATGAAGCAGGTGGGCTCGGTGGAAATTCCACAAGAAGCATTCCTGGCAATCTTACAAGTGGATGATAAATGACCCTGCAAACAATCCTGACCAATTTTGCACTGATCCTGTTCGTCCTGATGGTGGTGACGGGAATCGTCTGGTTCCTCGACATTTTCTATTTCGCCAAGCAGCGCCGGGCCCTGGCCGACAAGGCCCTGGCCGCGTTCGACGAGCGCAATGCCAAGCTGGTCTCGCAGGGCGTCAAGGTGGACTACACCACGCGCCAGTCGGTGGAGGCGGCCATCATGCGCCAGCCGACCTGGATCGAATACTCGGGCAGCTTTTTCCCGGTGATCGCCCTGGTGTTTTTCCTGCGCTCCTTCCTGTACGAGCCCTTCAAGATCCCCTCGTCGTCGATGGTGCCGACCTTGCTCGTGGGTGACCTGATCCTGGTGAACAAGTTCACCTATGGCGTGCGCCTGCCTATCTTGAACAAGAAGATCATCGATGTGAACGATCCGCAACGCGGCGACGTGATGGTGTTCAAGTATCCAAAAGACATGAGCCAGGACTACATCAAGCGTGTCGTTGGCATCCCCGGCGATAAAATAAGCTATGAAAACAAGCGCTTAACGGTCAACGGTAAAGCAGTTACTTATACGGCGCTGGATGATTACCTCGATGACGAAGCACTGGCGTATCATAAGCAATACGTGGAGAACCTCACGGCGGTGCCCCACAAGATCCTGAACCGCGAAGGATTTGCCACGGTGAATGTCGCCGGCGTCGAAAACTTCAAGCATCGCGCGGCGTGCGATTTTTCACAGGATAAATTTAGCTGTACCGTACCCGAAGGCAATTACTTTATGATGGGCGATAACCGGGATAACAGCCAGGACAGCCGCTACTGGGGTTTTGTACCCAACAAGAATATTGTCGGCAAGGCATTTTTCGTCTGGATGAATTTCGGCAACCTGGATCGTATCGGCAGCATCAACTAGTCTACAAGGGATAAGCACATGCACGGATCGAAGAAAGCAGCCCTCCATCACCAGCGCGGCGTTTCACTGTCGGGCCTGATTTTCGTGCTTGGCGTCATCGCCTTGCTGGCCATTTTCGCCCTGAAACTGATTCCCTCGCTGCTCGAATACAAATCGGCCAAGGACGCGATCATCCTGGCCAAGGCCACCAATGGCACGCCGCAGGAAATGCGCATTGCTTTCGGGAAAAACTCCGAAATCAACGAAATCCATTCGCTCAGCCCGAAAGACTTGATCATCACCAAGGATGGCGGCCAGACCGAAATCGCGTTTGCCTACTCGAAAGACATTCCCCTGTTCACCAACGTCAAGCTGGTGATCGATTTTTCGGCAACGACCAATCCGAACGGAGAAATTCCGACGAAGGCCGAGACGCCCCAATAAGGCGGCAGAGACTAGAAAAGAATAATGAATCTTCAGTTATTGCAGACACGCTTAGGGTATACGTTTCAGGATGCTGGCCTTCTGCAGCAAGCCTTGACGCACCGCAGCCATAGCAGCCTGCATAACGAACGCCTGGAATTCCTGGGCGATTCGATTCTCAACTGCGTGGTGGCCTCGGTCCTGTACGAACGCTTCGCCAGCATCGACGAAGGCGATTTGTCGCGCCTGCGCGCCAACCTGGTCAAGCAGCAGTCGCTGTACGAAATCGCCACCAAGCTCGAGCTGTCGCAGTTCTTGCGCCTGGGCGAGGGCGAGCTCAAGTCCGGGGGCTTCCGCCGTCCGTCGATCCTGGCCGACACGCTCGAAGCGCTGCTGGGCGCGATTTTCCTCGACGCCGGCTTCAATGCCGCGCGCGACGTGATCCGCGCCTTCTACATTCCCATCCTCGATTCGGTCGACCCGCGCACCCTGGGCAAGGATGCCAAGACCTTGCTGCAGGAATTTTTGCAGAGTAAAAAAATATCGCTGCCGACCTATAACGTGGTGGCCACCCACGGCGCGGCGCACAGCCAGGAATTCGAAATCGAATGCCTGGTGCCCAAGCTGGGGATCCAGGTCTACGGCCGTGGCGGCAGCCGCCGCGCCGGCGAACAGGCGGCGGCCAAGCTGGCGCTCGACGTGGCCCAGCAGGCGCTCCTGAAAACCCCGGGCACCGCCCGCAAGGCCAAGCCGCGCGCGGCCCAGCTCAAGCTGGCCGGCATCGCCACCATCCAGAGCGATGGCGACGGTGAAGGCGAAACAGAAGAACCAGTCGTAGTGGCCGAGGCAGCACCGGCGCCGGCAAAAACCGCCGATACCAAGGCTCCCAAACACCCGCACCCTGAATCGAAGTCAGCATGAATACCGAAAGCACCCCAGTCCCCTTCCGTTGCGGCTATATCGCCATCGTCGGCCGTCCCAACGTGGGCAAATCGACGCTGATGAACCAGCTGATCGGCGCCAAGGTGTCGATCACCTCGCGCAAGGCGCAGACCACGCGCCACCGCATCACCGGCATCCAGACGGTCGACGACGCCCAGTTCATCTACGTGGACACGCCGGGTTTCCAGACGCGCCACTCGAATGCGCTGAACAAGACGCTCAACAAGACGGTGACCAATACGCTCATCTCGGCGGACGTGATCCTGTACCTGATCGAAGCGGGCACCTTCGGCCCGGCCGACCAGCAAGTGATCGACCTGCTGCCGACCGACGTGCCGGTCATCCTGGTGATCAACAAGTCGGACCGCGTCAAGGACAAGGCGGCCCTGATGCCGTTCGCCCAGCAGATCTCGGCCAAGCACAATTTTGCGGCCATCGTGCCGGTGTCGGCCAAGCTCAAGTTCCAGCTCGACGCCCTGCAAGGCGAAATCAAGCGCTTCCTGCCCGAAAACGATGCCGTGTTCGGCCCGGACGACATCACCGACCGCAGCGAAAAATTCCTGGCGTCGGAAATCGTGCGCGAAAAGCTGTTCCGCCTGGTGGGCGACGAACTGCCGTACACCAGCACCGTCCTGATCGAAAAATTCGAGCAGGAGGGCGACCTGCGCCGCATCTTCGCGGCCATCCTGGTCGAACGCGACACCCACAAGTCCATGGTCATCGGGAACAAGGGCGCGCGCCTGAAGGAAGTGTCCAGCCAGTCGCGCCTGGACATGGAAAAACTGTTCGGCGGTCCCGTGTACCTGGAAATCTGGGTCAAGGTCAAATCGGGCTGGGCCGACAACGAAGCGGGCCTGCGCGCCTACGGCTACGAGTAAGCGCGGAGCTGCACCGGCCACGCATGTCTACCACCGACGCCGACCTGGCCACCGCACCGCTGCCGGCGCCGCCGCGCGGCCGTGCGCCGGCACGCAGCCCGGCCCTGGCCGGACGCGTCGCCGGCCAGCCAGCCTTCGTGCTGCATAGCTATCCCTACAAAGAAACCAGCCTGATCGTCGACATGTTCACGCGCGATTACGGCCGCATCGGCCTGGTCGCCAAGGGCGCCAAGCGTCCCCATTCGAAACTGCGCGGCGTGCTGCAAACCTTCCAGCCCCTGCAGGCTTCCTGGAGCGGCAAGGCCGAACTGCGCACCATGATCGACGCCGAGTGGGTGGGCGGCATGCTCCCCCTCGAAAAGACCGCGCTGCTGTGCGGCTTCTACCTGAACGAACTGCTGGTCAAGCTGCTGGCCCGGGACGATCCGCACCCGGCCCTGTTCGACCATTACGTCTCCACCCTGAACCAGCTGGCGCACAATGAGCCTGCGCCCATCGTCTTGCGGAAATTCGAACGGGCCTTGCTGAAGGAGACGGGGGTGGCCGCCGACCTGACGCGCTGCACCAGCACGCGCGCCGCGGTCGACCCTGGTGCCGACTACGTGGTCGACCCCGAGCGCGGCGCGCGGCGGGTAGCGGCTGCCGACAGCTGGCCCGTGGTCAGCGGGAAGACGCTGCTGGACATGGAAAAAGAAGACTACGCCGACGCGGCCACGCAGGCGCAGAGCAAACAACTGATGCGCTTCCTGCTGGCGCATCAACTGGGCGGCGCGCCGCTGAACACGCGCCAGATACTGATCGACCTGATGCAGCTTTAACCACAAAAGACCGCCATGAGCTTTCTCCAACCGAACGGCCCCGTCATCGACCTGGGCGTCAATATCGACCACGTGGCCACGCTGCGCAACGCGCGCGGCACCGCCTATCCCGACCCGATCCGCGCGGCCCTGGTGGCCGAACAGGCCGGCGCCGACGTCATTACCCTGCACCTGCGCGAAGACCGCCGCCACATCAAGGATGCCGACGTGGTGGCCCTGCGCCCGCAACTGATGACGCGCATGAACCTGGAAGCGGCCGTGACCCAGGAAATGATCGACTTCGCCTGCACCATCAACCCGCAGGACGTGTGTCTGGTGCCGGAGCGGCGCGAAGAAGTGACCACCGAGGGGGGCCTGGACGTGGTGCGCTACTACAAGGAAGTGGAAGCTGCCATCAAGCAGCTGCAGGGGCAGGGCATCCGCGTGTCGCTGTTCATCGACGCCGACGAACGGCAGATCGCCGCCGCCGCCGACCTGGGAGCGCCGGTGATCGAACTGCATACGGGCCGCTACGCCGAAGCCGCAGGCGACGAACTGGCGCATGAACTGGCGCGCATCAAGACCGGCGCCCGCTACGGCGTCTCGCGCGGCTTGCGCGTGAACGCCGGCCACGGCCTGCATTACACCAATGTGCAGGCGATTGCCGCCATCACCGACATCGCCGAACTCAATATCGGCCACGCGATCGTGGGCCACGCCGTATTCGCGGGTTTTGAAAACGCCGTGCGCGAGATGAAGGCCATCATGGTCGCCGCGCGCCTCGGCGTGGCGCTGGGACGCTCATGATTTACGGGATCGGCACCGACATCGTCCAGATCTCGCGCATCGAGGCTGCCCTTGCGCGCAACGGCGACCGCTTCGCCGAAAAGATCCTGGGGCCGGAGGAGCTGGTCAAGTTCCACGCGCGTCGCGCCAAGAACGAACTGCGCGGCATGCGTTTCCTGGCCACCCGCTTTTCGGCCAAGGAAGCGTTTTCCAAGGCCATCGGCCTGGGCCTGCGCATGCCCATGACCTGGCGCACCGCCCAGATGCTCAATGCCCCCAGCGGCAAGCCCATGATCGTGTGCAGCGGCGCGCTGGACGAATTCATGCGCCACAACCGGCTCTCCGCGCAGGTGACGATCAGCGACGAAGCCGAATACGGCGTCGCCTTCGTGATCGTGACCCAGGAGGCCTAGCCCATGTCCGACGACATCGCGCGGGCCCAGGTGCTCGAGACGGTCGCCAAACTGCCCAACCTGCCGGGCGTGTACCGCTATTTCGACGCCAGCGACGCCGTGCTCTACGTGGGCAAGGCGCGCGACCTGAAAAAGCGCGTGTCGAGCTACTTCCAGAAGAACCTGTCCAGCCCGCGCATCGCCATGATGGTCGAACGTATCGCCAGGCTCGAGACCACCGTCACGCACAGCGAAGCCGAAGCCCTGATCCTGGAAAACAACCTGATCAAGACGCTCAAGCCGCGCTTCAACATCCTGTTCCGCGACGACAAGTCCTATCCCTACCTGAAGATCACGGGCGGCGCCATTCCGCGCATGGCCTACTACCGCGGCGCGGTCGACAAGAAGAACCAGTATTTCGGCCCGTTCCCGAGCGCCTGGGCGGTGAAGGAATCGATGCAGATCCTGCAGAAGGTGTTCATGCTGCGCACCTGCGAGGACAGCGTGTACGCGAACCGCACCCGTCCCTGCCTGCTGCACCAGATCGGCCGCTGCAGCGCGCCCTGCGTGAACCTGGTCACCGAAGAGGATTACAAGGTCGACGTCGACAACGCCGCCAGGTTCCTGCGCGGGCGCCAGAGCGAAGTGATGGCCGACCTGGAAGCGAAGATGCACGCCTATGCCGGCGAACTCAAGTTCGAGCAGGCCGCGTCGGTGCGCAACCAGATCCAGTCGCTGGCCAAGGTGCTGCACCAGCAAAGCATGGAAACGGGCGGCGACGCCGACGTCGACATCATCGCCGTGGTGGTGCAGGGCGGGCGCGCCTGCGTCAACCTGGCCATGGTGCGCGGCGGACGCCACCTGGGCGACCGCGCCTACTTCCCGGTGCACGTGATGGATGCCGAAGCGATCGCCGAGGAACCGATCGAAGTGGAGGTGCTGGCTGCCTTCCTGGCCCAGCACTACAGCGAAAAATTCGTGCCCGGCACCCTGATCCTGAATATCGAATTCGACATGCCGGCCCTGATGGTGGCGCTGACCGAACAGTGCGGCCACCGCATCAACCTGATTTTCCAGCCGCAGGGGCAACGCCGCCAGTGGCTGGAGCTGGCCCAGAAGGGCGCCGACATTTCGTTGGCGCGCCTGCTCTCCGAACAAGGCTCGCAGCAGTCGCGCACGCGCGCGCTGGCCGAGGCGCTGGCGCTTGAAACGGAGGACCTGGACGCGCTGCGCGTGGAATGCTTCGACATCAGCCACACCCAGGGCGAAGCGACCCAGGCGTCATGCGTGGTGTTCCATCACCACGCCATGCAGAACGGCGAATACCGGCGCTTCAACATCAACGGCATCACGCCGGGCGACGACTACGCCGCCATGCGCCAGGTCTTGATGCGGCGTTACGAAAAAGTGGCCAATGGCGACGGCGTCATGCCCGACGTGGTGCTGATCGACGGCGGCAAGGGCCAGGTCGAAATGGCGCGCCAGGTGTTCGCCGAGCTGGGGCTCGACATCGGCCTGATCGTGGGCGTGGCCAAGGGGGAAGGGCGCCGGGTCGGCCTGGAGACGTTGATGTTCGTGGACGGGCGTGCGCCGCAGGAACTGGGCAAGGAATCGGCGGCGCTGATGCTGGTGGCGCTGATCCGCGACGAGGCGCACCGCTTCGCCATCACCGGCATGCGCGCCAGGCGCGCCAAGACGCGCCAGACCTCGCGTCTTGAAGAGATCGAGGGTATCGGCGCCAAGCGCCGCCAGAAGCTGCTGGCGCGCTTTGGCGGCCTGCGCGGGGTGGTCGACGCCAGCGTCGAGGACCTGATGCAGGTCGAGGGCATCTCCACCCAGCTGGCCGAAGAGATCTACAAACAACTGCACTAGCAGGTGAACTGGTGAAATATGCATTAGCAAGGTAGACTAGCGGCGCAAGCATCTTTTACGCATAACCAGTCCACGCGCGCCTCTATGCCTCTTAATATTCCGATTCTCCTGACCTGGCTGCGAGTAGCCCTGATTCCCCTGGTTGTTGGCGTGTACTACCTTCCCGAATCATGGCTTCCGCGTTCCGACCAGGACCTGTCGGCGACCCTGGTATTCATCGTCGCCGCCGTCACCGACTGGTTCGACGGCTTCCTGGCGCGGCGCTGGAACCAGACGTCGGCCTTCGGCGCCTTCCTCGATCCGGTGGCCGACAAGCTGATGGTGGCTGGCGCGCTGCTGGTGCTGGTGCACCTGGACCGCGTGGACCACTTCATCGCCTTCATCATCATCGGCCGCGAAATCGCCATTTCGGCGCTGCGCGAGTGGATGGCCCAGATCGGCGCCTCGCGTTCGGTGGCGGTCAGCTCGATCGGCAAGATCAAGACCGCCGCGCAGATGACCGCGATCCCGATGCTGCTGTTCCATGACCTGCTGTGGGGCGTGTTCGACACCCAGGTGATCGGCGAATACCTGATGTACATCGCCGCCGTGCTGACGGTGTGGTCGATGTTCTACTACATGCGCCTGGCCTGGCCGCTGATCAAGGAAAAGGGCGGGGCGATGTAAGCCGGCGCTGCGCACGGACGGCCGGGTGCTTGGGAAGTGCGGGCGACCGCCAACGAAAGGGGCTCCATGAATTGGTGTTTGCATGCTGTTGACCGCCTGGCGCGGGTCCTCGTCCTGTCGCTCCTGCCGGCGGCAGTGGCGCAGGCGGCCAACCTGACCATCGCCGTGAGCACGACCCCGCTCTCGACGCCGTTCTACGTCGCCGACAAGCTAGGCTACTTCGCCCAGGAAGGCGTGCAGGTGACGATCAAGGATTGCAGCGGCGGCAAGCAATGCCTGGCCCGGGCGCTGTCCGGGGAGCAGCACCTGGCGACGGTCTCCGAACTTCCCCTCATGTTCAACAGTTTTTCGCGCAAGGATTTCAGCATCCTGGCGACGTTTGCGACGACCAACCGCAACGTGAAACTGGTGACCCGCAAGAGCGCCGGCATCCGGCTTCCCAAGGATCTGGCCGGCAAGCGCATCGGCCTGGTGCGCGGCGCGGCGGGCGAGTATTTTCTCGACCTCGTGCTGCTCACCTACAGCATCGACCCCGCTTCGGTCACCGTGGTGGACATGACGGCGGAGGCCATGGAAGCTGCGGTGAAGAACCGCAGCGTCGACGTGTTCGCCGCATTCGAGCCAGGCGGCTTCAATCTGATGAAGGCATTGAAGGATGACGGCTTCGTCGTCCCGCTGCCGACCATCTACACCATGAGTTTCAACCTGGCCGGCCTGCATGCCGTGATCGAGCAACGGCGCGAGCAGATGCCGAAGCTTTTCCGGGCATTGGAAAAGGCGGTCCGCTTCATCGACACCGATCCGCACAAGGCCCAGGCCATCCTGGTCGAGCGCCTCAGGGTCGACGCATCCTTCGTTGGCTGGGCCTGGGCGGACTACCGGTTCAACCTGACCTTGAACCAATCCTTGCTGACAACCCTGGAGTCGCAAGCGCATTGGGCCATTCGACAGGAACTGGTGGCCGGCAAGAAAGTGCCGGATTACCTCGACCTGATCGACACCCGGCCGCTCGCCACCGTGCGTCCTGCCTACGTCACCGTGGTGAAATAAGTGTTCATCCCGGCCCACATCGTCGCGATGGAAGGCAGGCAAACCTGATGCGTGTACGCCGCCTCCTGTACCTCGTCGCGATCATCAGTGCGCTGTCCGTCATGACGGGGGCATTCATCCTGTATGCGGTCGTCATGCGCCTCGACGGCATCCACCAGGAGAAGAACCAGGCCCAGCTGACGGTGCGGCAAGCCTCGGCCCTGCTGGTGCTGACGCAGGAATACCTCATCAACGACCATGTCCGCTCGTCCAGGCAATGGTGGTTGCGGCATGCGGATCTGGGCGCGGCGCTGGCCTCGGGCGCGTCCGAACAGGCCGAAACCATCCAGATCAAGCGCGACCTGCTCGAGCGGCACGTACGCCTGGGCGACATTTTCAGGCTGATCACGGACGTGAAAAGCGACTTCAATTCGCAGCTCAACGAACGCCGCCGCGCGATGCTGGTCGGACAGTTGATCAGCGAAGTCGAAGGCCTGGGCGAGGATGCCTATCGCTGGTCGCTGGTGATCGAAAGCAAGCGCCTGTCGCGCCAAAGGGTGTTCCGCTGGTCGGTCGTCACGCTGGGACTGATACTGGGCGGCTCCCTGGCGACGGTGGTCTGGGTCACGGTGCGCCGGCTGATCATGCCGCTTGCCCGCCTGGAAACGGCGACCCGTGCGGTCAGTGCCGGCCACCTGAGCCAGCGGCTCGACGAAGGCGCGCGCGACGAGTTCGGCGATGTCTCGCGGGCGTTCAATATCATGACCAGCACGCTGGAGCGGCAGTCCGCGGAATTGACGCTGGCCTACCAGATCAGCCAGCAGGCCAAGCAAACCGCCGAATCGGCCAGCCGCGCCAAGAGCGAGTTCGTTGCCAATATCAGCCATGAAATCCGCACGCCCATGAATGCCGTGCTCGGGATGACCTACCTGCTGAACAAGACCGCGCTGTCGGTCGACCAGCGCAAATACCTGGAAATGATCCGGGGAGCGGGCGAATCGCTGCTGCAGATCATCAACGATGTGCTGGATTTTTCAAAGATGGAAGCCGGGCAGCTGGCCATCGTGTCCGGCCGCTTCACGCTCGACGAGCTCTTGAAACCGGTCGCGACGATCATGATGATCCAGGGCGGCGAGACCGAGCTGGAACTGGCGATCGGCGTGGAGCCGGCTCTCCCGCATGCCTACCTCGGTGACGCGATGCGGATCCAGCAGATCCTGATCAACCTGGTCGGGAACGCCATCAAGTTTACCGAACGCGGGGAAGTTGCCTTGTATGTCGATGCGCTTTCCATGGACGGAAACGCAGCAATGCTGCGCTTCCGGGTCAGCGATAGCGGGATCGGCATGAATGCCGAGCAACAATCCAGGCTGTTTTCGGCGTTTTCGCAAGCGGACGAGTCGACCACGCGCCGTTTTGGCGGCACCGGCCTGGGCTTGACGATTTCGCGGCGTCTGATCGACATGATGCATGGGAACATCACGGTGCACAGCGAACTGGGGAAGGGCAGCCAATTCGTGGTCTGCCTGCCTTTGCCGATCGCGGCCCCGGAGCAGGATGCGGCCCTGGCGCAGGGAGCCGCCCTTGGCGCCCTGCGGGTGCTGATAGTCGATGACAACGCCACTAGCCGCCACTACGTCAGCCAGACGGTCGCTGCCTGGCATTGGCAGTCGGACAGCGCTGCCAGCGGTGCGGCAGCGCTCGAATGTATCCGGGCCGCGCGCACGGCAGGGAAGGATTACGATGCGGTCCTGGTCGACTGGCACATGCCCGGCATGGATGGCTTGCGCACCATGTCGGCCATGCGCCAAGCCCACCCTGGCCTGGCGACGCCGGTCATCCTGATGGTCAGCGTGCATGGCAGGGACCAACTGCGCCAGGAGAGCGGGGCGATCACCCCCGATGCGATCCTGGTCAAGCCGGTCACGGGATCGAGTCTGTTCGACACCTTGCATGAGGTGCTGTTGTCCGGGCGCGGGGAACAAGGCGCGCACGCGGAAAGTGCCCCCGAGGCGGGCTGCGAGCCCGGCATGCAGGGCTTGCGCATCCTCCTGGTGGAAGACAACTTGCTCAACCAGGTCGTGGCCAGGGGGATGCTCGAGCAGTACGGCGCCATCGTCACGGTGAAGGGCAACGGCGATGAGGCGGTCAAGCACCTGGAAAGCAATCCCGACGGCCATGACATGGTGCTCATGGACGTGCAGATGCCGGTCATGGACGGCTTGAGCGCGACACGCCTGATCCGGCAGCAGCTCCACCTCACGCTGCCCGTCATCGCGATGACGG
>Ga0187843_10000397_pt1 | contig 31852 bp, 26 predicted proteins | sample SpaLakP09_SKY_43_FD_134516 | JGI IMG/M metagenome (GOLD analysis project Ga0187843, IMG submission 134516) | Oligotrophic lake water microbial communities from Sparkling Lake, Wisconsin, USA - SP09_SKY_43 | ecosystem: Environmental > Aquatic > Freshwater > Lake | place: USA: Sparkling Lake... | reverse complement strand
GTCCCGGGCGATGGTCTCGTCGCGGAAAGCACCGACCTGGACCGACCAGCGCCCTGCCGGCTCGCGCGCGGGAGCCCGCGCGCGAGCCGGCAGGGCGCTGGTCGGTCCAGGTCGGTGCTTTCCGCGACGAGACCATCGCCCGGGACTGGCTGACCGAGGTCAACCGACGCTTCCGCAGCCAGTTCGCCTCGGCCGAGCGGACCGTGCAGAACGCCAGCGGCTGGTATCGCTCGCGCTTCACCGGCATGACCGAACAGGGTGCCCAGGCCGCCTGCGCGGCGCTTTCCGAGCGCCGGGTCACCTGTATGGTGGTTCGCCCCGAGTAGAAGCGGCCGCGGCGCGATCGACGCTGTTTTCGACAGGTTACGGTCGCGTATCCGACATATTTCGCGTCAAGGTTCAGCGCCGACACGGGTGGGGAATCGACACATATGGCCGGAACACACGGGCGCTGGCGATTGCTCGGCGGGTCTATGCTTGCACTGCTGGCGACCGTTGGCGGTGCGGCGTCAGCCCAGACGCCCTCCCCGGCCGATCCCAACATCACCCCGTATGCGCCGTCGTATTTCACCGAGTACCGCCCGGTCACGGCGCTGGACATGATCGGCCGGATCCCGGGTTTCCAGTTCGACGGTGGGAGCTCGGCGCGCGGCTTCGCGGGCACGGCCGGCAACGTCCTGATCGACAGCGAGCGGCCACCGACCCGCAGCGATGCCCTGTCCACCGTCCTGTCGCGCATCCCCGCCTCCCAGGTGCTGAGGATCGACATCGTCCGGGCCGGGGCCGGCGGCGTCGACATGCAGGGCAAGGCGGTGGTCGCCAATGTGATCCGCAGGCCCGATGCGGGCGTGACCGGCGCCATGAGCGGCAGCCTGACCCTGACCGACCAGGGCCTGTTCCAGCCCAACCTGAGCATTCAGGGGCAACGCCAGCGCGACGGCCGCTCCCTCGACGGATCGTTTCGCTTCAACGCCGGCAGTCAGGAGAGCGACAACGTCCGTGAACGCCGCAACCCGGCCGGCGGCGTGACCCTGATCGGTCTCGATGACGGCGCGTTCGACTATTCCACCGCCGAGGCGACCGGCGTTTATGAGGGCCCGCTCGCCGGCGGGCGGATCCGGGCCAACACCCTGATCAACTACAACGGCAGTACCTACGAGGGCACGGAAATCCTCATCCGGCCCGGCGGTCAGGAAAGCAGCCTGTCCGAGGCGACGCGCTGGCGGGGCGAGGCCGGGCTGCGCTGGACCCGCAGCCTCCCGCGCGGGATGAACCTTGAGCTGGTCGGCTTCCAGTCCATCACCGACAATGACAATGTCAGCGGCTACGACACCCCGTCCTTCACTTCGGAGGTCCTGAGCGATCAGCTCTCCGGCGAGAGCATTCTCAGTGCGACCCTGAAATTCGCCGACCTGGCGACCGGTCTTGGCGACATAGGCATCGAAGCAGGCACGGAGGCGGCGCTGAACTGGGTCGACTCCACCAGCGCCTATACCTTCGACGACAGTCCGCTGTTGCTGCCGGGAGACGACACCCGGGTCGAGGAGCTGCGCAGCGAGAGTTTCATCACCGCCCGCTGGACCGCGGGGACCGATGTGAGCGTCGAGGCCAACCTGCGCTACGAACGGTCGCGCATCACCGCGACGGGCACCGCCGGCGCGGGCGAGACGACGCTGGGGTATCTGAAGCCGCGGCTGAACCTCACCTGGACGCCCGCGCCCCGGAACACGGTGACCTTCAAGCTGGAGAAGAACGTCGACCAGCTGTCGTTCGGGGCGTTCACAGCCTCGGCCGCCTTTTCGACCGGCATCTTCGGCCGCGGCAATCCGGATATCCGGCCGGCGCAGGTCTGGCTGGCCAACGCCCGCTATGAGCGTCTGTTCGACCGGCAGGGCTCGTTCGTCGCCGAATTCACCCACGAGGATTTCTCCGACGTCCTGGGTGTCGTGGTGATCGAGGAGATTCCGCCGGGCGGGACGACGCCCCGCACCTTCAACATCACCCGCAATGTCGGGACCGCGCGGCGCGACAAGCTGACCCTGTCCGGCCGACTGCCGCTGGACGGCTTCGGCCTGGAGGGGGGCATCCTGTCGAGCCAGGTCTTTTACCGCTGGTCGAACACCCGGGATCCGGTCACCCTTGAGGACCGCCGCCTGTCCGGCGAACAGGTCGCGGGCTGGTCCGTGGCCCTCAGCCAGAACCTCGTCGCCGAGCGCATCAGCTGGAGCGTCAGCGCCAACAGCGGTTCGGAGGGGCGCAGCTACTCGCCGAGCACCCTGTCGAACTTCCGCTCCGACCCGACCTACAACCTGGGCCTGACCTACCGTCCCGACGCGCAATGGAGCGTCTCGGGCGGCCTCTACATCGGCTCGGACAGTGAGAGCGACTTCACCCTTTTCGACGCGTCGCGCAACGTCGGTAGCCCCGTCTACACCGAGAACAGCCGCAGTCCCGGCAGCAGCCAGGCCTATGTCTCGGTCAGGCGTTCCTTCTAGACGTCACGCGCCTTGCTCCCCGGGCCCTTTTCCCCTATACGCGCCGCCTTTCTAGGACTTCGGTCCCGGTCGCGGAACTCCAAAGGGTTCGGGAAGTCATCCCGGCCGCCGCATCGGGATCCATCGTGGGAGAGGACTTACCCGGTCCCCTCGCGCCGACGTCCTACAAGGGAGAATACCGCATGGCTCTTTACGAGCACACGGTCATGTCGCGCCAGGATATCAGCGCGCAACAGGCCGAAGCGCTGAACGACACCATCAAGGGTTTGATCGAAGCCGGCGGCGGCACCGTCGCCAAGATCGAATACTGGGGTCTGCGCAACCTGACCTATCGGGTCAAAAAGAACCGCAAGGCGCACTATTCGCTGCTCGCCGTCGATTGCCCGCCCGCCGCCATGGCCGAGGTCGAGCGTCAACTGTCGATCAACGAAGACGTCCTTCGCTGGCTGACCGTCCGCGTCGAGGAACTCGACCTGGAACTGTCGCCCCTGCTGGCCCGCCGCGAGCGCGAGCGTGAACGTGAGCGTGAACGCACGCCGCGTGACGACGCCGCCGCCGAAGCCACCTTTTAAGGAACCCGGAATATGACCGACACCACCGCTCCGTCGCCGGGCGCGCCGGCCGGCTCCGGCGCCGCCGGACGCCGTCCCTTCTATCGTCGCCGCAAGGTTTGCCCGTTCACGGGTGAAGGCGCGCCGAAGATCGACTACAAGGACGTCAAACTGCTGCAACGCTACATCAGCGAGCGCGGCAAGATCGTCCCGTCGCGCATCACCGCTGTTTCCCAGATCAAGCAACGCGAACTGGCCAAGGCCATCAAGCGCGCCCGTTATCTGGCCCTCCTGCCTTACGTGGTGAAATAAGATGAAGGTCGTTCTGCTTGAGCGCGTCGATAATCTCGGCGCCATCGGCGACGTCGTGTCCGTCAAGGACGGCTTCGCCCGTAACTTCCTTCTGCCGCGCGACAAGGCCCGTCGGGCCACGTCCGCGAACCTGAAGGCGTTCGAACTCGACCGCGCCGCCATCGAGGCCCGCAACGAGAAGAACAAGGCTGACGCCGGCACGATCGGCTCCAAGATCGACGGCCAGACCTATGTCATGATCCGGCAAGCCGGTGAGACGGGTCAGCTGTACGGTTCGGTTGCCGCGCGCGACATCGTCGAGGCCGTTACGGCCGAAGGCGGCAAGGTCGAGCGTAGCCAGATCGTGCTCAACACCCCGATCAAGACCTTGGGCGTCCACGAAGTGCTGGTTCGCCTGCACGCCGAGGTCTCGGCCACCGTCAAGATCAACATCGCCCGTTCGGCCGACGAAGCCGAGCGTCAGGCGAAGGGTGAGGACGTGATCAAGGCCGCCTACGACGAGGACCGCGAACTGGCCCTCGAACAGGCCAAGGACATGGTCGCCGGCGGCGCCGGCCAGCAGGACGGCCTCGGTTCGGAAGCCTGAACCGAAGCCTTCTGATAACAAGTCAGTGATCGGGCGCGTCCAGTCGGGCGCGCCCTTTCTCTTGGCCGCTATACCGCCGCAAAGTCACGGCCAAGCTGGGCCGTCCGGGGAGATTGACCATGAAGAAGATTGCGCTCGTCGTCGGCCTCGCCGCGACCCTGTTCGCCACCGCCGCCGAAGCCATGACGGTGCAGGAGTTCCTCACCGCCGCCGCCCGCATCCCGCGCAATCCCACGGCCCTGTTGCGCGCCGACGCACGGCGGCTGATCGCCGAGGTTCGCACCGCCAGCGAGACCATCGGCAATGAACGGGAGGCGGCCATTGCCGCCGGCCGCCGGCCCGCCTTCTGCCCCGCCGGGGGACGGGCCTCGATCTCCGCCGACGCCCTCTTGGCGAGGTTCAACGCCATCCCTCCGGCGCGGCGCAATATCAGCGTCACCCAGGCGATGCGCGAATGGATGGCCGAGCGTCATCCCTGCCCCGCAAGCTGAGCCGTTAACTGTTCCGGCTACGGAATTCCGGAACGTCCACAGCGGCCCGAATCTGTCCCCGACCAAGCCTGCGTCCGCGACTGACGTAGCGGCGAAGCATCGGTAAGACATGCACCCGATGAACGCCTTTGCCCCCGTCCAATTCCCGTCGCCGATGGACTCCGGCTCCATTCCGTCGATGCCGCACAACCTCGAGGCCGAACAGGCGCTTCTAGGGTCGCTGATGTTCGACAATGCGGTGTTCGAACGCCTGTCCGACCGCCTGCGCGGCTCGCATTTCCATGAGCCCTTCCACCAGCGCCTGTACGAAGCCATCGAGGACCATATCCGCCAGGGCATGCTGGCCGAGCCGACCATCCTGATGGAGCGGTTCAAGCTGGATCCGGCCTTCCAGGAGTTCGGCGGCCTGCGCTATCTCGCCGACCTGGTCGACCGCGCACCGCCCGCCGCCAACGCCCCGGACTATGCCCGCGTGGTCTATGATCTGGCCCTGCGACGCGACCTGATCCGCATCGGCGGCGAGATCGTGCGCGAGGCGCCCCAGCCCGAAACCGCCGCCATCGACCAGATCGAACAGGCGGAACAGCAGCTCTACACCCTCGCAGAGACCGGCAAGCCGTCCTCCGGCTTCGTCAGCTTCTCCAGCGCGCTCAGCGGTGCCGTGCAGATGGCGGCCGAGGCCTATCAGCGCGACGGCAAACTGGCGGGACTGGCCACCCATCTGGACGACCTCGACGCCAAGCTCGGCGGCCTGCACCACTCCGACCTGCTGGTCCTCGCCGGCCGTCCGTCGATGGGCAAGACCGCGCTGGCCACGAACATCGCCTTCAATGTCGCCCGCAACTACCGCTGGGAGCCGACGCCGGAGGGCCGCAAGACGGTCAACGGCGGCGTCGTCGCCTTCTATTCGCTGGAAATGAGCGCCGAACAGCTGGCCATGCGTATCCTGGCCGACGCCTCCGGCGTGTCCTCGGACAAGCTGCGCAAGGGCGAGATCGACGCCGCCGACTTCGGCAAGATCCGCGAGGCCGCGGTCGAGATCGGCGAGAGCCCACTGTTCATCGACGCCACCGGCGGCCTGTCGATCTCCAAGCTCGCCGCCCGCGCCCGCCGCCTGAAGCGGCAGGAGCACGGCCTCGACCTGATCATCGTCGACTACCTCCAGCTCATCACCACCGGCGAGAACAGCCAGAAGAACCGCGTGCAGGAGGTGTCCGAGATCACCGGTGCCCTCAAGGCCCTGGCCAAGGAACTCAGTGTGCCGATCATCGCCCTGTCGCAGCTGTCGCGTCAGGTCGAACAGCGCGAGGACAAGCGGCCGCAACTGTCCGACCTTCGGGAATCCGGCTCGATCGAGCAGGACGCCGACTGCGTCATGTTCGTGTACCGCGAGAGCTACTACCTCGGCCGTGCCGAGCCCCGCGAAGGCTCGCCCGAGCACCTGCAATGGCAGGAGGACATGGACCGGCTGGAGCACCAGGCCGAGGTCGTCATCGGCAAGCAACGCCACGGCCCCATCGGCATCATCAAGCTGAGCTTCGACGCCAATACGACCAAATTCGGCAACCTCGCCCAGGGTCAGCGGTACGACGATTACGGGGACTGACTTTCCCCGAAATGTTGCTTTCATTCCACGACTTATAGTTGACACGCCCGCGGGGCCGGAAATAGGTTCGACACAGTCGCTGTCATTGCTGGACAGTTCGGGGGGATACCTATGAGAATCGTTGCCTGCGCGCTCGCCGCGCTGTCTCTGGCCGCCTGCGCCTCGGTCCCGCCGGTGCCGAACGCCCGACCGCTCAATGCGCAACAGATCGAGGCGCTCGGCGGCACCTCCGTCGCGGTGAGCGAGAACAACGGCGGCGTGATGAAGAGCTGGTTCCGGCAGGATTCCTCCGCCGCCGCCGCCTCGCAGGGACTTCTGGGCGTTCTGGTCGGCGCCGCCATCGACGGCATCATGAACTACGCCCCCTCCCGCAGGGCGCGCGGCGTGGCCAACGAACTGGCCGAAGTGATGCCGGCTGATGTGCTCAATGAATCCCTCGTCCGGGCTTTCAACAGCCAGATCGCTTCGGGCGCTCCCGGTGAGGGCGTCGTGGTCTCTGACGTCCGCACGGTGCAGAAGCTCACCTCGCCCGACGCGGTGGACGACGCCCTCGAGGTGGCGACCTCCTACCTGCTGTCGGAAGACGCATCAACGCTGCAGGTCTCGGTGACCCTGACCTATGAGAACGCCGCCATCCCCTATGTCACGCCCTACACCTTCGAAGGCGCGCCGCCGAAGACCGAGCTGACCGGCCCCCTGTACCGCAACACCTTCACCTACAGCTCGGAACAGCTCCCGGTTCCGGTGCTGACGCCGGAGCTGCGCGAGCGTCTGATCGCCTCGATCCGCGCCAACGCCGTCGACGAGAACGGTGCCCCGCCGGCCGAGGGCACCGACGCCTTCAAGTCGATGACCAAGGAGCTGGAGGAGGCGAATGACGACCGGCTGACCAAGGCCGAGATCGCCATCTTCCTCGCCCGGGAATGGACCAAGGACAACGGTGCCCTGCTCCGCGCGGAGATCAGCAACGCCCACGCCTTCATCGCCCGATACGCGCTTCTGGACATGAACCGGACCGCCATCCCCAGCCTGAACGGCGTGGATGAGCTGGTCGAGACCCTGCCGGGTGGCCGCACCGTCCGCCGGATCGGGCCCGGAACCATGGCCGGCTCCTACGTCTCGCTGCCCGGCAATGTGTCGGACTTCGTGACCTATGGAAACGCGGCGGCCATCGCCGAGGTCAACGAGACCCGCATCCGCAACATCCAGGAGCAGGCGCGGGCCGCCCGTTCCACGGCACGATGACCGGCATACGGCTGGGCCTTGCGGTCCTCGGCGTGACGCTCCTCGCCGGGTGCGTCACGGACCCGGGCTACGCCCCCATGGATGCGGCGAAGAACCGGTATTTCGGCTACGTCGACCAGCCCAACGGCGACGGCGGGCACACCATCCGCGTGGTCCTGCCCGAGGGCGTGCAGGACCCGCGCGCGGCCTTCGCCCACTGGGACCGCCGGGCAGCGGAACTGTGCGGCCCGGCCGGCTATCGCAAGCTCGTTCATACGGCGCGGCGCAATATGCTGGTGATGTCAGGCTATACGCCGACCGGGTACAGTTACGAGGTGATGGGCGACGCCTGGTGCAACGATCCGGCCTATACGCCGGCCCCGCCACCCGCGGCGGCGGTGCCGGCCGAATAGGCCCCGTCAGCGCATCTCCACCCGCCGCGCGCCGGCCGGGATCGCCAGTTCCGACCCTGACCATTCGGCGGCCCGCCCGTCGATCCGCACGCGCGCCGGTGGCGTCTCGCCCGCCGGCCACTGGATGACGAAGCCGCCCGGGGGCGTGACCGCGCCGTCCAGCGTCAACAGATAGCCGCCGCGCGTCTGGCGCAGGTTGTAGGTCAGCGGCCCCCAGGCCGTCCGCACGCCGGTCACCCCGACGCCCTCCCCGACCAGCCAGTCCGTCGGCACGCCCGCCGCCAGCACCAGGGCGTGGTCACGGTCGCGCTCATAGACGAGCAGGTCCAGGGTCGAGCGGATGTAGTCCGAACTGATCCACGCATGCGGCATGTCGCCGATGAAACGGGGCGCACGCTCGTCGCGGTCGACCACCTCGGCCCAGCCGTTCCAGGCCCGCGGACGCAGGTCGGCAAAATAGAAATCGAGCGCGCGCAGGGCATCCCCCCGACGCCCCAGACGCACCAGGGCTCCGACATTGCGCAGCTCGTAGGGGGTGTAGTCCCTCCACGCCTGGCGGTTCTCCTGACGCGCCGTGAAATTCTCCCACCATTTGTCGAAGGTCCGGGTCAGCAGATCCCGCGGCAGGTCCTCGATCAGGCCGGCGGGCGACAGGCCGATGGTCGTCGAGGTGGCGTCGAAATCGCCGCGGTCGGCGGCGCCGGCGATCCAGTCGATGCCGTGCACCCGGGCCGTCGCCGCGATGGAGGCCATGACGTCGGCCCTGAACTCCGCCTCGGCGGCGCGGATGCGGGCAGCCGCGGCCGTATCGCCCAGCGTGTCGGCGATGAAGGCAGCGTCGCGATAGCCCAGCAGGCCCCAGAAATTGTCCCAGTTGGAATAGGCCGGACGGTCCGAATAGCCCTCGTGGCTGATCGACGGCGGCAGCAGGCCGTACAGGTGCCGCTGGTCCGCGGCCTCAAATGCAGCGGTGCGGGTTGAGGCGCGCAGGGTGTCCATATAGCCGATCGCCGCCTGCACCTGCGGCCAGACCTCGCGCAGCAGGGCCGCGTCACCCGTGTAGCGATACGTCTCGGCGGCGAGGAAGACGAACTCGCCGTGGCTGTCGTTCTCGGGCACCGGATCAGCGCCGCGGAAGTCGACGCAACAGGGCACCTTGCCGTTGTCGAAGACGAAGGGGGCGTACCAGCGCAGATAGCCGGCCGACAGATCGGCATGGCCCAGCCGGTTCAGCCCCTCGGCCATCATGGCACCGTCGCGGATCCAGCTGCGGTTATAGGACCGCGTACCGGGCTGCAGGATCGGCCCCTGACGTGACATGAGCATATGGGCCAGCGAGGACCGCATGACGTCCTCGATCTGCTGCTGGCTGTCGGGAAGGGTCAGGTCGAAGCGGTCCAGCTTCTCGCGCCAGCCGGCGGCGACCCGGTTGCGGGCGGCGGCGAGTGTCCCGGCTACATCGGTGACGGGGGCGAAGTCAGGCGTCGGCCCCGCGAGACGGGTGACGAGGCCGAACGTGCGGGCCTCGCCGGGTTGCAGGATCACGTCGTACAGCAGGGCGCCGGACATGAGGGCGCTGCTGTCGGAGTCGACCCAGGCCTCGGCCGGATCGCGCGGCCGATCCGCATTGGCGAGCAGGCTCTGCGGGTCGGCACCGGCGGCGAACCGGCTCGTGACCAGGCCGTCCGGCATTGCGAGTGCGCTGACGCGGATGGCGTCATTCAGGACCAGCGTCGAGCCGTTCCAGTCGATCTGCTCGATGGGTCCGACCCCGCCCGGAATGGCCAGGAATTGGGAAGGCCCGTTGACCTGGTACGGCCGCGCCATCAGCGCCAGCGTCAGGCTGCGGGGACGGTTCGAGGTGTTGGTCAGGACGTACTGGCCGTACAGTTGCGCCTGCTCCGGCGTCCCGTCGGCGAAGGCGGTGATCGCCAGGGTCCAGTCGTCGCCGGTCCAGGTCACGGTCGGGATGGGCAGGTCGTCATCCTGAAGGCTCTGGCTGACGTTCACATCCGCCCAGGTCACCAGCCGCCCGTTGTCCAGCACGAAGGGCTCGATCGACGGCCCGCCGCGACGCAGTTCGATGGCGCCGTCCTCGCCGATCAGGCCGCTCTCGCCGCCGCCGTCGACGCCGACCAGGGTCCAGTAGGGCTGTTCCCCGACGAAGCCGCGCGGATAGAGGCCACGACGGCTCTCCTCGGCCACTGCGCGGATGAAGGCCGTCGGGCTCTCGCCGAACGACAGGGGCTCGATCTCGAGACTGTTCAGCGCATAGGCAGCAACAGGCCGGTCCTCGCCGGAGTCCGGGACGGGCGACCGCAGCTCCAGCCGCAGCCAACGGGCAGAAGCCTCGGGCGTGCGCAGCCAGTCGATCCCGCCGTCGCCGTCGTCCACCGTCACCAGCTCGCGCCAGGTCTGGCCGTCGGAAGAGGCCTGCAGCCGGTAGGCCGAGGCCGCCGCCTTCTCTGCCCAGCGCAGGGTGACCCCGCCGAACTCGCGCTCATAGCCGAGGTCGAGGGTCAGCCCCTGCTCGCCCACCCCGGCCGAACGCCAGGCCGTGGCCGGATCGTCATCCACCGCGCGGGCGGGGATATTCAGCCCGTCCGCGCTGGTCGCACTGGCCAGCGGCCGCGGCGGCACGGACGGTTCGGGCGGCAGTTCGCGCAGCTCCAGCTGGTCGACCTCGATCCAGCCCGCCCCGCCCTCGCCCGCCGTGACCACGAACTCCATCCGCGCGGCACCGCGGAAGGTGTGGTCCGGGTTCGGCCCCCAGGCGCGGGTGATCTGGCGCTTCTTGATGGTGTAGCGGGTCCAGCCCGGCGTCGCCTGGAAGCCGCGGATCTGGCGCCAGTGGACATTGTCGCCGGAGGCGTCGACGAACTTGATCTCCAGCGTATTGGGCGCCATCTCGCCGCGCAGCCAGAAGCTGATCTCATAGTTTTCCGGCACGTCCAGATCGATAGCGCGCGCGGCGAAGGCGTAGCCGGACCGGCCGTTGAAATCATACGTCAGCCGCATGGCCCGGCCGTCATGTCCGTCGACGGCGGAGATGGCAGAGGACACATCCGTCGAGGCGTCAGCGGCCCAGGGCGTCAGACTCTCGAAGGGGTCGAGGACGCGCGGGGCCTGGGCGTGGGCCGGAAGCGCGAGGGCCATCGCGGCGAAGATCAGCGCGAACAATCGCATCACAATTTACTCCGCTCAGCCCTTCACGCTCCCCGCCAGCATGCCGCGGATGTAGTAGCGCTGCAGGGCGAGGAAGAGGATCAGGACGGGCGCCACGGTGATCACGGCGCCGGCCATCATCATCTCGATGTCCTGCACATGCTCACGCGACAGGGCGGCCAGCGCCACGGGCAGGGTGTAGTTGGACTGGTCCGTCAGGATGATCAGCGGCCACAGGAAGTCGTTCCAGCTGCCGAGGAAGACGAACAGGGCCAGGGTGACGATGATCGGCTGGAGGGTCGGCAGGACCACGCGGCGGAAGATCTGGCCCTCGGAGGCACCGTCGATGCGGGCGGCCTCCAGCATTTCGTCGGGGATGCTGAGCGCATACTGGCGCACAAGGAACAGGCCGAAGATGGAGGCCAGCCAGGGCACCAGCGCCCCGGCATAGGTGTTCACCAGTCCCATCTGCTTGAGCATGAGGAACAGCGGCAGGGTGCCGATCTGGGCGGGCACGACGAGGGCTGCGACCAGCAGCTTGAAGACCCGGTCCCGGCCCCTGAACGCCAGTTTGGCGAAGGCGTAGCCGGCCGGAACGGTGAAGGCCAAAGCCAGCCCGGTGGCCATCGTGGCGAGGGCGAAGCTGTTCCACAGATAGCGGCCCATGCCCTGGGTCAGGAACAGGTCGCGATAGTGTTCCAGCGTCCATGTCTTCGGCAGCAGGGGCGGCGGGAAGACCGCGGCCTCGCCCGTCGACATGAAGCTGACCGACACCATCCAGGCCAGCGGGAACAGGACCAGCAAGGCGATGAAGGCCACGGCCAGATTGAGCAGGATGGCTTTGACGGTCCGGGACCTCATTCGTAGGCCCCCATCCGCTTGGCCACCGCCAGCTGGACCAGGGTGACCGCCAGAATGCAGAGGAACAGGACGAAGGCGACGGCGCTGGCGGAGCCGAGGTTCCACCATTTGAAGCCCTCTTCGTACATGAAGTAGAGCACCGTTACCGTGGACTGGGCCGGCCCGCCCTGGGTCATCACATAGGGCTCGGCGAACAGCTGGCAGAAGCCGGCGACCGAGATGATCGAGACCAGTAACAGGGTCGGCGCGATGGCCGGCAGGGTGACGTGTCTGAACTGCTTCCACGGCCCGGCCCCGTCAATGCGCGCGGCCTCATAGAGGTCGTCGGGCACGGTCTGCAGGACGGCCAGGAAGATCAGCATGTTGTAGCCGAAGATCTTCCAGACCACGAACATCAGGATGGCCGGGATCGAGGTCGAGGGCTGGCCCAGCCAGTCGACGGCGGGCAGGCCGAGGCTCTGGATCGCCCAGTTGATGATGCCGTAGCGGGTGTGCAGCAGATAGTTCCACAGCACCGCCGTGGCCACGAGGGTGGTGACATAGGGGGCGAAGAACATGACCCGCCACAGCGGCCGCCATTTCACCACCCGCGCATTGAGGATCACGGCGGCCCCGAGCGAGGTGATGATCGACAGCGGCACGCCGATGACGGCGAACAGGCCGGTGTTCTTCATCGCCGTCCAGAACAGCGGATTGCCCAGCAGCCGCTCATAGTTCTGCAGGCCGACGAAGCGGACGTTGCCAATGTCGGCCAGGGCGTAGATGTCGAAATCGGTCAGGCTGAGCAGCAGGGCTGAAAAAACCGGGATGGCGAAGAAGAGGCCGATGGCGATCAGGGACGGCGCGACGAAGCCCCAGGCGGCCCGCTCGCGGGACCGACGCGTTCCGGCGCGGCGGGCCGGTCTGGCGATGACCGTGGTGTCGACAGCGGTCATACGGCCCTCCCCTGTTCGATCATCCAGCGGCGCTTTTCCAGCAGGCGGTCAGCGCGGCGGTCGATCTCGGCGGCGGCGGCGCGGGGCGTGTATTCGCCGCGAACCATCCGCTCGGCGACGATCTGCATTTCGGTGACGATCCGCTCCCATTCCGGAACCTTGGGCACCGCCTTCGCCCGCGCCAGCTGGCCCTTGAAGGCGGCGATGTAGGGGTCGTTGGCCACGGCGGGGGTCGCCCAGGCGCTCTCGCGCGCCGGCAGGTTGCCGGTGATCCCGTTGAAGCGCGCCTGCACCCCTGGATCGGACAGGAAGCGCACCAGCTTCCAGGCGGCCTCCTGATGCGGCGAGTGACGATAGACGACCAGCGACGACCCGCCCGGTGCCGAAGCCCCCGGCCCGGTCGGTCCGGGGACGCCCGAGGTCATCCAGCGCGTCTCGGGCTTCAGCCGGCTCCTGAAATCCCCGATGGTCCACGGGCCGGAGAAGTAGAAGCTGAACCAGCCGCGTTCGAACTCCGTCCAGACATTGGAGATCTGCGTCGAGGAAGCGACCGGGGCCAGGCCCTCGTCGAACAGGCTCTTGTAGAACTCCAGGGCGGCGATGAAGGACGCACTGGAGAAATTGCCCCGAGTGTCGCGGTCGCGCAGCAGGGACTCGGTGCCCTGAAGGCCGAAGGTCAGCAGTTGCTCGAACTCATTGACCGGCAGCAGGACCGCATAGCCACCCGCCGGGGCCACGCGCTTGACCGCATGCATGGCGGCCTTCCAGCCGTCCCAGGTCGGGGGCACGGCATCGTACCCGGCCCGCTCCAGCAGGTCCGAGCGGTAGTAGATCAGCCGGGTGTCGACATACCAGGGCGTGCCGACCACCCGGCCGCCGATGCGGTTGGTCTCGAGCACCGCCGGGAACTGGTCGGTCAGCAGGTCGGCGGCGAAGGCCGGCGTCGGGCTGATCGCGCCGATGGCGGCCATCTCCGACACCCAGGTGTTGCCCACCTGGCTGAGGTCCGGCAGCGAATTGCCGGCATAGGCCGTCAGCAGTTTTGAGTGGGCCGCGGTCCACGGCAGGGCCTGGACATTGACCGTGATGCCGGGGTTCAGCCGTTCGAACTCGGGCAGGATCTGCGGGACATTGGTCGCCTCATTGCCCATGGCCCAGAACGACAGGCGGGTCGTTCCGTCGTCGCGCCGGCCGCAGCCGGCCAGACCGGACGCGGCGGCCCCGGCCAGAAGTCCGAGCGTGGCCCGTCGATCCGGCCGGGCCTCGATCATGCCTGCTCCAGCCAGCCGCCGGTGAAGCCGGCGCGCTTCAGCCCGCGCACCAGATTGGGGTCGCCGTGCATCCGCTCCCACACGATCGCGCTGCGATGGTTCTCGATCTGGATGACGATAGGCCCCTGGTCGATGCCCAGATAATCGCCATCGACCCAGCCCAGGCCGGGCACGATCCGGCCATGCTGCAGCCGGCCCTGCCGCTCGGTCAGCGTCGGATTGAACGAGTCGAGGAAGCCGAACTCGGTATAGATGCCGGTCCCATAGCGGGCCTTCATCGCCACCACGCCCCGTTCAACCGCGTCCGGGGAGAAGGGCATGGAGGCGGCCATGGCGGTCGGGGCGATCGTGCCGTCATCCCGATCGCCGGGGCCGCGCGCGGAGTAGCTGAAGAACTCCCGCTCACGCCCGTCGATGACCTGTTTGAAGTCGCCAGGCCCGTCACAGGCCGTCAGCCCCCAGACGTCTTCCGAATAGCCCGCCCAACCCATCGGATTGTCGATGGCGTATTTCTGCTGCGCGGCCACGGCGAGGATGCTGTTGTGGTGATAGGTCCACAGCGAGCGGCTGCCGACTTCCGCGTTCTTCGCCCGCATCCAGGCGTCCTGGATGGTACGGAAGTCGATGAACATGTGGCTGTACTGGTGCCCGAACATGGGCGGGAAATGCAGGTGGGCGGGGCCCCAGCGATCGGTCCAGCTGCGGTCGTAGACGCTGCACCATTCGTCCCAGACGCTCGCCGGAACCGGATGGGTCGCGCTGCCGATGGCCAGCAGCAGGACCAGCATGCCCTCGTTGTAGACGTGCCAGTCGGCCTCGATGAAGCCGGTCTCCGGATGCCAGCCCATCGAGATCCGGTTGGGCCGGACCATGACCCAGTCCCATTCGATCCGGTCATAGACGGCCTGCGCCAGACGCCGGATCTCGACCTCCTCCGCGTGGTCGCCGTCGAACCAGCGCGCGCAGAACAGCATGCCGGCGACCAGCAGGGCGGTGTCGACCGTCGACAGCTCGGTGCGGCCGAAGCGGTGACCGGTCCGCATGTCGAGGAAATGATAGAAGAAGCCCTTGTGGCCGCTGACGCCCGTGGCCTGCGGACCCTGCGGCGCGTCGTGGAAGAAGCGGATCGTGGTCAGGGTGCGCGCGCGCGCCTCGTCGCGGCTCATCCAGCCCCGCTCGACCCCGATCGGCCAGCAGGTCAGGGCAAAGCCCACGGCCGCCACCGACGAGAAGGACTCGGTCGGCCAGCGGTCGGGTGTCAGCCCATTGGCGCGATTGGTGACGTGGGTGAACCAGTGGAACGTGCGTTCCTGCAGCTCGTCCGTGGCGGGATAAACCCGGGGCGGCATCGGCCGGAAATAGTCGAGGCCCGCGGTCCCGCAGCCGGACAGGCCGAGAGCCGCCGCGCCGGCGACTGTTGAACCCATCAAAAACCGGCGACGATCCATGGGCTCCATCCTCATACTCTAACGCAACTCAGTCAAAAAAGTTGGCCGCCCCCCGGTCAGGATCCGGGAGGCGGCCATCAGGCACGGGGAGAAACTACCAGCGGTAACGCAGACCCAGCTGGAAGCTGCGGGTGGGAATGTACTGGTTGTTGGGCACACCGTAGTTGGGCGAGCAGAGGCACTGTTCGAAGCCGTTGTAGTTCTCGAAGTTGAACACATTGATCGCGTCGAAGATCATTTCGACGGTCTGGCCGTTGAACACGTCGAACGACTTGGTCAGGCGCAGGTCGATCTGGCGGAAGGCGAAGGTATCCGTGAACAGGAAGTCCTGTCCCTCGGGCCGGCCGCCGTTCCAGCAGATGTCCGGGTTCGAGGCGGTCGGGCAGACGAACTGGTGGAAGGGCAGGCCCGAACCCAAGGTCAGGATACCCGACAGTCGGAAGTCCATCGGCAGGGCGACGATGCCCGTGGCCACGATCCGGTGCCGCTCGTCCTGGTTGGTCGGGAAGGTCGGCGACAGGCCCGGGCGGTTGTAGTCGAAGTCGAAGCCACCGATGCCGCCGTCACGGCTGCCGTTCCGTTCGGCTTCCGACAGGGTGTAGGTGAACGACATACCCCAGCCGCTGTCGGTGTCGAACGGCCTGTCGACCGTCAGATACATGGCCTTGAAGGTCTGCTCGGCGTCGTTGTTGCCGAAGAAGATCAGGTTGCGGAACTCCGGATGGCCGACCGAACCGGGCGTGGGGCCGGAGAAGCGGTTGCCCGTCTCCGAACCCGCGTTGGCGATATACCAGGCGAACAGGTTCTCGGTCTTGCCGTAGGCGAAGGTCAGCGAGGTCTGGAAGTCGCCGAACTTCTGGCGGAGGCCCAGGTTGAACTGGTCGGTCCGCGGCGGCTCCATGTCGTTGTTGAGCAGGAAGATCTCGCCGGACCCGGGGGCCGCGTCGAGCAGCGGGTCGAGACCGGCCGGGGTCAGATAGGTCGGGTTCCAGGCCACGGTGTTGACGCCGCCGCGCATGCCGCCGGCCACGGAGAAGAAGATCTCCTTGTTGAACTGGAAGGCCTTGAAGCGCTCGTCGAAGGCGAAGTTGAAGCCGACGCGGTCGTAGTAGCGGCCGGCGCCACCGAAGATCACCGTCCGCTCGTCGTCGAAGACGTCGTACGAGAAGCCGATCCGCGGCTGGAAGGCACCCGTGAAGGCATCGCGGCCGTCGGTGATGTAGTCCGCCGGGTTGAAGTAGGACGGGAAGTCATAGCCGGGCAGCGCCTGGATGGCGTTCAGCGTGTCGCGGATGGCCTGCGGCGTCGAATAGTCGTTGTTGACCGCATTGTCCTCATAGTCCCAGCGCAGGCCGAGATTGACTTCCAGCTGGCTCGTGATCTGCCAGTCGTCCTGGATGTAGAGGCCGAAGACATTGTTATCGACATCGGCCGGCGCGACCTCGGCACCGAGTTCAACCCGGACCGGAATGTCGCGGCTGCCATTGATTTCCGGCCGCGCATCGACGTCGAAGATGAACTGCGGGTTCCGGCCGAACTGCTTGTTCACATACATGTTCTGGGCCGAGAACTTCACGCCCATCTTGATGGTGTGATTGCCGTTCCATTCGATGTCGTTGAACGTCAGGTCGTCGCGGAACGTGAAGCTGCGCTGGCGGATGTCCTGGTTGTTGCTCTGGCCGCCGGTGTTGAACACCGTGTCTTCGCGGTTGAACACATTGTACTGGAAGCCCGCCGTGCCGGCGTTGTCGTCGCGGAAGATGACGTACGACCGGCCGTAGTCCGAGAAGTTCAGCGCGGTCGGGTTGTAGGTGTACTCATAGAAGTCGAACTGGGCCTCGTTCAGGAAGCCGTCGCCCTGGTACTGGTGACGCAGGACGATCGAGGCCACGTCGGTGTTGATCTGGTTGGCGCGGCTGTAGGCGTTGTTGCCGCCGAAGTCGCGGATGTCAGCCTCGGTGCGGTAGGTCGCGCTCAGGTCCAGCCGTTGGCGATCATCGATCGACCACGACAGCTTGCCGAAGAACAGGTCCTCTTCAAACGGTGCCTCGAACGTGCCCGTGTCCGCGCCGAACAGCGGCGCATAGGCTGCGCGGAACAGCTGCACGGTGTTGTAGCGGGTCTCGTCCTTGCGCTCATAGGCGCCGAAGAAGTGCAGACGGTCCTCGATGATCGGGCCGCCGATGGAGCCGCCGTACTGCAGCCGCTCGACGCCCACTTCACGTCCGAAGCCGTCTTCCGAGGTCCAGTCGCTGTCCTGGTAGGTGATGAAGGCGTCGCCGGTCAGCTCATTGGTGCCCGAACGGGTCACCGAGGTGATGATCGAGGACGAGGCCTGCTCATACTCGGCCTTGAAGTTCTGGGAGATGACCCGGAACTCCTGGATGGCGACCTGCGGGAAGGGGTTGCCGCGGCTGTCGTCCTGACCGCCGACGCCGCCGTCGATGATGGTCGACTTCTGGTTCTGGCCGTCGATGAAGACGTTGATCGCCGAGGCACCCTGGCCGCCGGCGGAGATGGTCCGTTCGGTCTCACCCTCGGTCACCCGCACGCCGGGCGCGAGCGCCGCGAAATTCAGGAAGTTGCGGCTGATCTGCGGCAGGTTGTTGATCTGGGTCTGGCTGACGTTGGTCGCGACTTCCGAGGTGCGCACCTCGAAGATGCGGCGGCCGGTGACGATCACGTCGTCCAGTTCGGAACCGTCCGTGGAACCGGTTACAACCGGGGTCACATCGAGATCGAGCGTGGCCACCTGGCCCAGGGCGATGGTGATCACATCCTCGACCGTCTGGCCGTCCGCCGAGGTCACGTTGATCCGGTAGGTGCCGGGACGAAGGCCCGAGAGCACATAGCCGCCGTCGTCGCCGATGCGGTCACGGCTGACATAGCCGGTCGAGATCTCGGTCGCCGTGATGGTGCCGCCGGCCTCGACCGCCTGGCCTTCATAGATCGTCCCCCGGAGGGTGGACGTGGCGCCCTGGGCCGAGGCCCCGCCGGCGCAGGCCAGCGAGACGGCCATGGCGAGGGCCGAGGCGGCCCCCAGATACTGGATGGATTTGCGGGTCATCAGGTCTTCTCCCCCTTCAGAGATGGCGTGTCGGCAAGGGCGTGAAGACGCCCGCCGGAGTTGGATTGGGCTTGGTTCTGTGTCGCCGGTTTGCTTGACGGGCGTACGACCAGTTCTGGGCGCACGATCTCGCAGGCGGTGTCGGCGACGGCTTCGCCCGCTGCGTTGATGAGTCGGACGAGGCGCTCGAGCGCGCTCCGGCCGGTTTCAGCGATGTGGATTCTCAGGGTCGTCAGGGCCGGCCGCACCAGACCGGCGATCGGCACATCGTCGAAACCGATGATGGCCATGTCTTCCGGGACTCGCAGCCCCGCGTCCTGAAGCGCCAGCATGGCGCCGACGGCCATGTTGTCATTGCCGGCGAAGACGGCGTCCGGGCGCTGTTCGCGCCGCGCCAGTTCAAGGCCCGCGGCGTGGCCGGACGACTGGGTGAACTCACCCTCGACCACGGACGTCGGCAGGCCCGCCTCGGCCATCGCCTGAAGATAGCCGGCCAGGCGCGCCTCGGCCTCAAGGTTGCCGGCGGGACCAGAAATATGGGCGATGCGGCGACGGCCGGTGGCCACCAGATGCTCGACCGCCAGGACCGCGCCGCCGTGGTTGTCGACCACGATGGATGGCCGGCCGGCGGCGGCACCGCCGTTCATCAGGAGAATCGGCGTCCGCCCGGCCAGGCCCGCGGCCAGGTTGGCGGCGTCCAGATGGGGCGACAGGACGATCAGGCCGTCGACCCGGCCGCGCATCGAGCGAATGGCGGCCGACGCCTCCTCCGCATCATCGTGCGAGCTGGAGACGATCAGATGATAGCCCAGTGACCGGGCGGCCACGTCCATGCCGCGGATCAGTTCGGAAAAGAACTCTCCGTACAGGTCCGGCAGGATCACGCCGATTGTCTGGGTCTTGCTGGTGGACAGGCTGCGGGCACCGGAGTGGGGCACATATTGCAGCGCCTTGGCCGCTTCGAGGACCCGGTTCTTCGTGGCTTCGGTGACCGGCCCGGCGCCATTCAGCACGCGCGAAACGGAGGCGACGGAAACGTCGGCCCGCTCGGCGACATCGCGGATCGTGGCGGCCTTCATGCCGCCGTCTCCACGCAGATGTGCTGGATCGCCCTCGGCGCCAAAGTCCATCCTCCCTGAGCGTTTCCAGTCCCGGCCCGCTTTGCGCGGGTCCGTCTGAAAAAACCGTGTAACCGATTACATGACACACTAGCCATGGGCCCCGCAAGTGCCCTAGTTTGGCCACACCGAGGTTGTGCTGACAGCCCTACACGCGTACCGACCGCCGCCAATCCACCCTTCCAGTCTGCGTTTACGCTCACCGAGGCCTTCGAATATGACTTCACAGAACACAGGTAACTATCGGTTTCCCGAGGGTTTTCTGTGGGGCGCCGCGACGGCCGCCTATCAGATCGAAGGCTCATCCATGGCCGATGGCGCGGGTGCCTCGATCTGGGACCGATTCAGCCACACGCCCGGGATGATGCTGAACGGCGACACCGGCGACGTGGCCTGCGACCACTACAATCGCTGGCGTGAAGACATCGCCCTGATGGAGCGGCTCAACCTCCAGGCCTACCGATTCTCGGTCAGCTGGAGCCGGGTCATGCCGGAGGGCCGCGGGGCCATCAATCCGAAGGGTCTCGACTTCTACGACCGCCTGGTCGACGGCCTGCTCGAGAAGGGGATCGAGCCGCTGTGCACCCTCTATCACTGGGACCTGCCGGCGGCGCTGGACGATCGCGGCGGCTGGCTGAACCCCGACATCGCCGACTGGTTCGCCGACTACGGCCAGGTCCTGTTCGAGAAATTCAAGGGCCGGGTGAAGACCTGGGGCACGATCAATGAGCCCTGGGTCATCGTCGACGGCGGCTATCTGCACGGCGCGCTCGCGCCCGGCCATAAGTCGGCCTTCGAGGCCATGATCGCCGGTCACAATGTTTTGCGGGCCCACGGCGCGGCGGTGAAGCGCTTCCGGGAAGTCGGCGAGGGCCAGATCGGCATCGTCCTGAATATCGAGCCGAAATACAGCGCCTCGGACAAGCCCGAGGACGAGGCCGCGCGCAAGCGCGCCGAGGCCCAGATGAACCGCTGGTTCCTCGACCCGCTGATGGGCCGGGGCTATCCGGAAGAGCTCAAGGACGTCTACGGCGAAGCCTATCGCGAGTTCCCGCCGGAAGATTTCGACCTGATCGCCCAGCCGACCGACTGGATGGGTCTGAACTGGTACACCCGCTCGGTGCCCGAGAACGCGCCGGACGCCTGGCCGACCCGCTCACGCCCCGTCAAACAGATTGAGCACGCCCACACCGAGACCGGCTGGGAGGTCTACCCCCCTGCCCTGACCGACACCCTGGTCTGGCTGCATGAACAGACCAATGGCCTGCCGCTGATGGTCACCGAAAACGGCTCGGCCTGGTATGATCCGCCCCACGCCATCGACGGCCGGATCCACGATCCGATGCGGGTCGACTATCTGAAGAACCATCTCAAGGCCCTGCACGACGCCATCGGCAAGGGCGTCGACATCCGCGGCTATATGGCCTGGTCGCTGCTCGACAATCTCGAATGGTCGCTGGGCTATTCCAAGCGGTTCGGCATCACCCACGTGAATTTCCAGACGCAGGAGCGGACCATCAAGGATTCGGGCCTGCTCTACGCCGAGGTCATCAAGACCCACGGCGAGGTGCTGAACACGCTCTGAGCCGTCAACGGATCCGTTCGTAGAAGGCTTCGATCAGGTCCAGCCGGGCCGCGTTCGGAACCGGCCCGGCCACGGGACCGTCGTTGGTGAACTCCAGCAGGCGGTCGCGCCCGGCCCCGAACTCCGGCCAGGCCGGACGGCCCGGACCGTCGGGATTCCCCTTGGCCGCGAAGGCCGTCCAGTAATCGGTCATGGCCGTCGCCGCCCGCGCGTCCCGCTCGCCCATCGGCCGGCCGACGGTGTGCAGATTGTCGAACACATAGGGCCGCTCCGACGCGTGGGTGGCACCGCCACTGGGCTCGGGGTTGGACTCGGGCACGACGTCGAACCGGTAGAGATACGTCGGATGCCCGTTGGCTGCGTGCAGTCGGGCGAGATAGCGGCCCGGCTCGTTGAAGATCAGATCACTGACCACATGCTGGTCATAGCCTTCCGGTCCGCCGTAGGCCGCAATCAACGCATCATGCTCTTCGTCCGTCATGGCATCGTCGGTGCGGCCGTAGGCCCCGGCGTCGGAGGGGCGGATCCACCAAAACTCGGCGCTGTTGGCGCCCAGGATCAGCGGCACGGGCGCCTGCCGTCCCGCCGCGAAGGCTTCGGCCACATCCTCGGTCAGCACCACGCCGTCGACGATCAGATTGTCGCTGTAGAAGGCCGGCATGGGGGTGAGCAGTCGCTCCGCCGGGACGGCGCGCAGATCGTCCGCCGTCGCGTCCGCCGGCACGCCGGCTCCCTGCGCCCACGTCCGTCCCAGCGACCGGGCCGAGGGGCGGCCCGGCCGATCCAGCGTGAGCTCGGCTGAACGCTGCCGCCCCATACCCGATTGCACCACCGCCCGGTGGAACAGGCCCCGGGCGGATGGCGCGACCATCAACTGGGTGACCGCGACGCCTCCGGCCGATTCGCCGAAGATCGTCACATTCCCGGGGTCGCCCCCGAACGCCGCCGCATTGGCGCGCACCCACTCGAGCGCCGCGATCTGGTCCATCAGGCCATAGTTGGCGGCCGCTTCGCCCGGTGCCCGCTCCGCCGCCAGCGCCGGATGATCGAAGAACCCGAGCCGCCCCAGCCGGTAGTTGATCGTCACCACGACCACCCCGCGCTTCGCCAGATTGCTGCCGTCGTACAGCTCGGCGGTCCCAGAGCCGTTGTTGTATCCGCCACCATGGATCCACACCATGACCGGCAACGGCTCCGCGCCGCGCTGCTCCGGCGTCCAGACGTTGAGCGTCAGGCAGTCCTCGCTCATGGGCAGGGGGCCGACACCGGGATCGCCATTGGCCGGCGGCTGGATACAGATGGCGCCGTAGTCGGTCGCCGACCGCTCGCCTTGCCAGCTTTCCGGCCGACCCGGCACGCGCCAGCGCAGGGGCCCGACCGGCGGGGCGGCGAACGGCACGCCCTTGTAGCTCTCGATCCCCTGCGCCGCCCGGCCGATCAGCAGCCCCTGCTGCGTATGGGCCCGCGGTTCTGGGCGATCGGATTGCGGAGGAGACATCATCAGGGCGACCGCGGCGAGGATGGAAACTGGCGACATTCGACCACTCTAGCCAAAGCAGGGGACTTGGCCCACTTGGTAGCTGCCGGGATGAAACCGTACCCACCGGCAAGCGTTGCTACGGACGGGATTTGAGGCTGTCTCGCGACGGCGGTCGGGACTATTCGGGGACAGATGACAGCGATCGAAACCGACCTCGCGGCCGCGCTGAACGCCTCGCCCAACGCCTATTTCATCGTCGGCCCCGAGCTGAAATTCGTCTGGGCGAACCCGGCCTATCTGGCGGTGACCCAGCGCACCGCCGCCGAACTGATCGGCACGCCGGTGTTCGAGGCGTTCGACGCGGGCCCGGGTCAGGACGCGCCCGAGAGCACCCGACAACTGCGCGGGTCCTTTGAAAAGGTCTTCGCCACCGGCGTGCGCAACGACATCCCGGTGATCCACTACGCCATCCCCGTTCCTGATGCAGACGGGCAACTGGCCTATGAGGACCGGTACTGGAGCGTCATCCACACGCCGCTGCTGAGCAACGGTGTCGTCGCCTATGTTCTCCAGTACGCCATCGACATCACGGAACTGGAGAACCTCCGTCGTTCCGCGGCCCATGAAGAAGCGGGGGCGCTCCACGCCATCGACGCCATCGTCGGCGGGGCCCTGCTCAGCGGAGCCCGAAGCGTCCAGGCCGACAACGTCCGGCTTGAGACCGAACGGCAGGGGCTGATGGAACTGTTCATGCAGGCCCCGGGCTTCGTTGCGGTCCTGAGCGGGCCGGAACACGTGATCCAGATCCACAACAGCGCCTACGCCCAGCTGATCGGGCATCGCGACATCAGCGGCAAGCCGATCCGCGAGGCGCTGCCCGAGGTGCAGGGTCAGGGCTATTTCGAGTTTCTGGACACCGTCTACGCGACCGGCGAGCCCTACGAGGGCCGCGCCAGCCGTGTCCTGCTGCAGCGGACGCCGGATGCCCCGCTCGAGTCCCGGTTCCTCGATTTCATCTACCAGCCCATCCGGGACGCCCAGGGTGCCGTCGCCGGCATCTTCGTCCAGGGCCACGACGTCACCGAGACGGTCCGTTCGGCCGAGCGGCAGAAGCTGATGATCGACGAACTGAACCACCGGGTGAAGAACACCCTGGCCACCATCCAGTCGATCGCCGTCCAGACCGCGCGCTCCCACGCCGATCCCGCCACCTTCGCCGAGAGCTTCCAGGCCCGGCTGATGGCCCTGTCCCACACCCACAACCTGCTGACCCGCAGCCACTGGGAGGGTGCCGATCTGGACGCGATCCTCCAGCACGAGACCGAGGCGCACGGTTCGCACCGCGTCACCCTGAACGGCCCTCCCGTCGCACTGGAGCCGGCCGCAGCCCTCTCGCTGGGCATGATCTTCCACGAACTGGCCACCAACGCCGCCAAATACGGTGCCCTGTCCGCGCTCGAGGGCCGCGTGATGGTGGACTGGGCCGTCGCGGACCAGACCCGGCCGGTTTTGAGGCTCAGCTGGCGGGAGATCGGCGGGCCACCGGTCGCGCCGCCCGAACGCCGCGGCTTCGGCAGTCGACTGATCGAACGAAACGTCCGTCATGATCTGGCGGGCGAGGTCAAACTGGCCTACGCAAGCGACGGTTTCAGCGCGGAATTCTCCGTTCCGCTCCAGAGGGATAGATCATCATGACCCAGACGTTGACGGGTCGCCGCGTTCTGGTGGTCGAGGACGAATCCCTGGTCGCCATGCTGCTGGAGACCATCCTTGAGGACATGGGCTGCACGCCCGTCGGGCCTGCGGGTACGGTCGAGGACGGGCTGGCCCTGGTCGCCGACCCGGCACCGCTGGACGCCGCCCTGCTCGACGTCAATGTCGCCGGACGGCAGGTGTTTCCGGTCGCCGAAGCGCTCAGGGACCGCGGCGTGCCCTTCGTCTTCTCGACCGGTTATGGCGAGAGCGGCCTGCCGGACGAGTGGCGGGGCCACGCCACCGTGCAGAAGCCCTTTACCGAAGCCGCCATCCGCGAAGCGCTGATGAAGGCCATGGGCGTGGCGCAGGTCTAGGCGACCCCGCCCTACTCGATCGTCGAGAGGAAGGGCACCAGCCGGTCGCGCCAGGCCCGGTAGCCGGCCTCGTTCGGATGCACAGCGTCCATGAAGAAGGCCCGGTTCTGCTGGCCATCGCTGCCGAGGAAGGCCGGATACAGGTCGAGGTATCGGACATGACCGGCCTGGTCCGGCTCCAGGGCGAAGGCTGCCAAAGCCGCGTTCACAGGGACAACCAGCCCCGCATTCCTTTCGGGCTCCTGTGTGGGGAGCAGGGACTGGAGCACGATCCGCGCCTGCGGCTTTCGCGCATGGACCGCCGCGACAACCGCCCGAACCCCTGCCACCACGCTGTCCACGGCGGGCGTTTCGGCGTCCCAGCTGTTGTTGATGCCGATCATCAGGACAACGGCGTCAGGATTCAGGTCCGGTCGGTCCAGCTCCCCCAGGCCTCCCCCGGAACGTGGCTGGATGCGGTACAGAAGGTGCTCGGTCCGGTCTCCCGAAATGCCGAGGTTCAGGCCCAGACGGGACGGGTCGGCCCCGCCGAAACTCTCGTCCCAGACAGCACGGCCGCCGACCGCCCCCGGGAACCAGGGATTGTCTCCCATGGTCCAGAAATCAGTGATCGAATCCCCGAGGAACAACAGCCGCACGTCTTCGAGACTGTCCGGCTGCTCCATCCGGGTGCTGATTTCACCGAGGCGCTTCTGCCAGTATTCGATCCGCTCGGTCGGGCGGGTCGAGTTGAAGCCCGCAGCGGTCTGGGCCACGGCCGGTGCCCCGGGGGCAACAAGGCCGGCGCCCATCGCGACCAGAAGGGCCCGCGCCATGCCCGCGCGCGATCGATGTCGTTTCATGTCCGCTCTCCCCCCTGGAAAGGCTCGACGCTAGACCCGCCCTGCCGACCCGGCAATCCTGTCCGGAGGCCTGCCTAGCGGCCGAGGTCCTTCAGCACGGCCCGCGCCGCATTGTGCCCCGGCGCGCCGGTGACGCCGCCGCCGGGGTGGGCACCCGAGCCGCACAGATAGAGCCCCGGCACAGGCATGCGGTGATCGGCGTGGCCCAGCACCGGCCGGGCGCTGAACAGCTGATCGAGCGTCAGCCGGCCGTGGAAGATGTCGCCGCCGACCAGACCGAACCGCCGCTCCAGATCGCGCGGCCCCAGCGCCAGTCGCCCGACCACCGAGGCCTTGAAGCCCGGGGCATGGCGGTCGACGGTGTCGATCATCAGATCCGCCACCGTCTCGCGATGCTCGTCGCCCAGCGTGGGATCGACATGCTGGCAGAACAGGCTGGCGACATGCTGCCCGGCCGGGGCCAGGCTGTCGTCGAGGGTGGAGGGAATCAGCATCTCGACGATCGGCTGCGACGACCAGCCGTTTAGCCGCGCCTCGGCATGGGCCCGGTCCATATAGGCCAGCGACGGGGCGATGATGATGCCGGCGGTCAGGTGGTCGCCGGTCCCCGGCAGCGACGTGAAATCCGGCAGCGCCGACAGGGCCACATTCATGCGGAAGGTGCCCGAACCGGACTGGTAGTTTCCGATCCGCTCGCGGAAGTCCGCAGGCACCACGGCGTCATCGACAAACCGTTCGAACAGCAGGCGTGGATGCAGGTTGGACACCACGGCCTTCGCCCGGACCACATCGCCCGCCTCGGTGACGGCACCGACGGCGCGGCCCTTCTCGGTCAGGACCTCGGCGATCGGCGTCTCCAGCCGCACCTCGACGCCCTGCCCGGCGCAGGCCGCGGCCATGGCCCGGGTGATGGCCCCCATGCCGCCGATCGCGTGCCCCCAGACGCCCTTGCGCCCGTTCACCTCGCCGAAGACGTGATGCAGCAGCACATAGGCCGAGCCGGGCGTGTAGGGGCTGGCGTAGTTGCCGACCACGCTGTCGAAGCCGAACAGCGCCTTGATCGGATCGCTCTCAAACCAACCGTCCAGCCAATCGCCGGCCGACTTGGCGAACAGGTCGAGCAGGTCACGGCGCCCCTGGGTGTCGAGCCCGGCGGCCTGTTTTCCCAGCGACGCGCCCTTCAGCAGTTCGGGCAGCATGGCCATCCAGCCGCCCTCGACCATGTTGGGCGGAGCCTTCAGGATCCAGTCGCGCAGCACCGCCGCGATGACCTCGAGCCGGCGCTCATATTCGGGCAGGCGCTCCGCATCGCGCGTCGAGAATTTCGCCAGCTGTCCTTGCGTCCGCCCCTCCCCCGCCAGGAAATGCCGGCCGTCGTCGAAGGGCAGGAAGTTGGACACCTTGCGCTCGACCACCCGCAGCCCGTGCCGGGCCAGGTCCATGTCGGCGATGACCTTCGGATTCAGCAGGCTGACCGTGTAGCTGGCGGTGGAGTTGCGGAAACCGGGGTGGAATTCCTCTGTCACCGCCGCCCCGCCGACCACATGCCGCCGCTCCAGCACCGTCACCTTCAGCCCGGCCCGCGCCAGATAGAAGGCGCAGACGAGGCCGTTGTGGCCCCCGCCGAGGATGACGACGTCGGTGGTGGTGGTGGTCATGAAAACTCCCTCACCTCCCCTCTAAGCTATCGTCATCCTCCGGCAAGCCGCGCCTTCGCGGCGCAGACCGGGGGCCCCAGCGGCGCCGAAGGCGACCTGTCCAGCCGCGCTCCCGGCAGGTTCGCGCTCTCGCGCGCCGCTGGGTCCCCCGGTCTCGCTGCGCTCGCCGGAGGATGACGAAAGCTATCTGAGCAGCCGCTCTTCCTCCGGCCGGTGCACCAGCGACACCAGCACCACGCTGATCATCATCAGCAGGAACCAGCTGCCCAGCTTGGCCAGCGACACCGGCTCCCAGCCGTCCTCCTGTCCCGGATAGGCCCAGGCCTGGGCGTACGTGCCGACGTTCTCGGCCAGCCAGATGAACACCGCGACGAGAAAGAAGCCGAGCAGGAAGGGCATCGTCCGACGCTTCCGGTCCGGCGTGAAATAGAACCAGCCGCGCCCGAACAGCACCGCCGTCAGGGCGAACAGGCCCAGCCGGATGTCCGGCAGCCAGTGGTGGGCGAAGAAGTTGACGTAGATCGCCGCCGCCAGGACCCAGGTCGTCCACAGCGGCGGATAGTGGCGGAATTTGATGTCGAAGATGCGCCAGATGCGGGCGATGTAGCTGCCCACCGCCGCATACATGAAGCCCGAGAACAGCGGCACCATGCCGATGCGCAGGAGGCTGTCCTCCGGATAGATCCACGACCCGTGCTGGGTCTTGAACAGCTCCATGATCGTGCCGACCACGTGGAAGACGAAGATCACCCTCGCCTCCTCCCAGCTCTCCAGCCTGAGGATCAGCATCGCCGCCTGGATGGCCAGCGCCGCGACCACAAGGAAGTCATACCGGCTGACCGGCGCCCCCTCGGGCCACCAGAGATGCGTCGCCAGCAACAGGGCCAGCATCGCCCCGCCGAACAGACAGGCCCAGCCCTGTTTGATCCCGAACATCAGGAACTCGAAGCCGTAGCGGGACCATGCGGCGCGGTCGGCCCAGGTCTGCAGCCGCCCCAGCCAGTGGCGGCCCCAGGTTTCGAGAGGAAGGCGGCGGGGTTCGGTCAAGACGACCGCCGGCTCGCCGCACGGAACTCCCGGGGCGTCACGCCGACCTGATCCCGGAAAGCCCGGTTGAACGGTCCGACGGACCCGAATCCGCACTCGAAGGCGACCTCCAGAATGGACTGGCCCTGATCCGGGTCGGCGAGCAGGCGTTTGGCGCGCTCAATCCTGTGGTGGTTGATCAGCCGGTTGAAGTTCGGGAAGCCCAGGACGGTGCTGATGCACTGGGACACCTTGTATTCCGGCTGACCCAGCCGGGCGGCGACCTCCCCGATCCTGAGGTCCGGCCGGGCGTCGATCGCTTCGTCGCGCAACAGGCCCAGAAGCCGTTCGGCGAGGCGGTTATCCTCGTCCGTCGGCGCCCGGCGCGCCGACCGGGCCTCTGCCGGAACGAGGGGATGACGCAGACGAAACCAGACCGCCGCCGAAGCCGCGATCAGACCGACGACCGCGCAGGCGATGCGGATCAGGTCGGTCCGCCAGGCCTCCGCGGGAACCGGGCTCGAGGCCCGCAACCCCAGAACCGCGACCACGACCAGCACCCCGTAGATGGCGAGGAAGGCGAGCCGGAACCGCTTCTCCAGCGGTGGCACGACGCCCCGATGCGCATGGAGCGGCTCGATGAAGGTCAGCAGCAGGGCCGCCGATCCGCTGAGCCCATAGACGTTCCCGGCGAAGCGGTAGAGGCCGCCGTCAGCCGGCGCGAGGACCGTCAGGGCGCCGGAGACCGCGATCACGGTCGCGACGATGCGGGGCCACCAGACGTCGCGGGGTGCGGGATCGAACAGGGCCCGCGTCAACAGCCAGGCCCATCCGCAAGCGCCGACGCCGACGAGCGAAAACACGATCCCGGCGCCGCCGTCCGTCAGCCGACCCGCGATGTAGCAGACGAAGGAGACCGCGCAGAGCGCCGCATAGGCCTCAAGACGGCCGGGCGCTCGCCGGGGCCATGCGGCCCGACGGACGACCAGAAGGCTGGGAACTGGTTGCGTGGACACCGATCCTCCCGGGGCGCTCGCGGATTCATGACCCGCCGGAACGGCCCTGTCCAGCGCGCCGCGACCCCTCCCTGAAGGTCCGGCGCAGGAAATTCTGGCCGATTTCCAAATCGGCGAGACGCCTGGTCGATGGCCCCGGCATCCATCCCGACGCCCCGAATTCCGGGCCCTGTCGGGAGACCTCATGTCCAGTATTTCTTCTCCGGCGCCCATGAGGGGCGCCGCCGCCGGAGCCCTGCGTTGGGCCGGCATTCTCTGGTTCCTCGTCGCCGCCATCGGCCAGGCGGCCTTCGTCGGCTTCATCCTCGCCTTCTACGGCACGCGGACCGCGGCGGGGAACTACGCCGGCTGGAACGACAAGCCGCTGATCGACGGCTATATCGCCGGCGACCAGACCGGGAATTTCGTCTTCGCCGCCCACGTCCTGCTGGCGTCGATCGTGACCCTCGCCGGGCTGTTGCAGCTGGTCCCGGCGATCCGGCGCGCCTTCCCGGCCCTGCACCGCTGGAGCGGACGGACCTTTCTGGTCATCGCCGCCGTCATGGCCCTGAGCGGCTTCTGGCTGACCCTGGTCCGGGGGACCTCTTTGTCCGCCGTCTCCTCGGCCGCCATCCTGATCGACGGAGTGCTGATCCTCCTCTTCGGCGCGCTGGCGTGGCGGCACGCCGTCAAGCGACGGTTCGACCAGCACCGGGTCTGGGCCATGCGCACCTTCATGGCGGTCAGCGGCGTCTGGTTTCTCAGGATCGGCATCATGGGCTGGGTGCTGGTCAACCAGGGGCCAGTCGGCATGTCGGACAGCCTGTCGGGTCCGGCCGACATCGTCCTCGTCTTCGGCAGCTATCTGATCCCGCTGGGCTTGCTGGAGCTCTATTTCAGGGCCGGGCGCAGCGCCCATGCGATGCCGAAGATCCTGACCGCGGCGCTGGTCCTCGCCGCCGCGATCTTCACGGCGATCGGCGTCTTCGGCACCATCGCCCTCATGTGGGGTCCGTACCTCTAGGAGGAAGACCGGGCGACCTACCCCCGCCCGCGATAGGTCGGCACGCCCTGATCCGGCAGCCACAGACCTTCCGGCGCGGTGCCCGTCTGCCAGAAGACGTCGATCGGGATGCCGCCGCGCGGATACCAGTAGCCGCCGATGCGCAGCCATTTCGGCTGCAACAGGTCTGCGATTTTCCGGCCGATGGCCACGGTGCAGTCCTCGTGGAAGGCACCGTGGTTGCGGAAGGCGGTCAGGTACAGCTTCAGGCTCTTGGACTCGACCAGCCAGTCGCCCGGCGCATAGTCGATGACGATGTGGGCGAAGTCCGGCTGGCCCGTCACGGGGCACAGGCTGGTGAACTCCGGCGCGGTGAAGCGGGTCAGGTACAGCATTCCCGGATGGGGATTGGGCACCCGCTCCAGCTCGGCCGTTTCCGGGCTGGAGGGCTGGGCGGTTTGCTGGCCGAGCTGGTGCAGGCCTGAGGTGTCAGTGGTCATGATCGGAAAGTGTTTCGGCTTGCGGGCGCCCGGCGGGGCGAGGCATCAGGGTGATCTGCGGGAGGACATAGGGCGATGCGGAAGCCATTTCAAAGCCTGAGACGGGCCATCGTCCTTTCGGGCGTCGTGACGGGCCTGACGATGTCCGGGGCCTCGGCGCAGGAAATCCCGCCGATCGGTCCATCGCCGGAACGCCCGGCGATCACCAACCCGTCCTGGGCGCGTCGGCCCCTGCCCGAGTTTCCGGAGCGGGCGATGGCCCGGCGTATCACGGAAGGCAGCGCCTCCGTCGCGTGCAGCGTCGCCCCGGATGGTACCCTGTCACACTGCCGCATTGTCAGCGAAACTCCTCCGGGTGTCGGGTTCGGTCCGTCCGCCCTGTCCGCCGCAAGGTCCGCCCGGCTCTCACCGGAGTCAGTCCAGGACGCCGCGCCTGGCTCCGAAGTGAGATTCGTCCTGCGCTATCGGGCGCCAGACTACTGAAAGGATCACGAGCCCCCGCGCTCCGGGCTCGCCCAAAGCCATTTGCCTTCCCCCGCGACAGCCCGCTATCCGTAGCCAAAGACAACCCGGGGACACGTCATGGCCATTCCGACTTCGCTGCAACACGGTCTGAAACTGCCGGTCATCGCCGCGCCCATGTTCCTGGTCTCCGGACCGGATCTGGTGGTCGAGACCTGCAACGCCGGCGTCATCGGCACCTTCCCGTCGCTGAACCAGCGCACGACCGAGGGCTATCGGGAGTGGCTGCACGAGATCAAGGCGCGCCTGAACCCCGACGCCGCGGCCTTCGGGGTCAATCACATCGTCCATCCGACCAATCCGCGCCTGATGGCCGACATGATGGTCTCGGTCGAGGAGAAGGTGCCGCTGATCATCACCTCGCTCGGGGCGGTGCGCGACGTCGTCGAGGCGGTACACGGCTATGGCGGGGTGGTCTTCCACGACATCGCCAATGTCCGCCATGCCCGCAAGGCGGCCGAGGCGGGCGTCGACGGCCTGATCCTGGTGGCCAACGGCGCCGGCGGCCACGCCGGCGTGGTCAATCCGTTCGCCCTGGTCGAGGAGGTGCGGTCCTTCTACGACGGCACCATCATCCTGTCCGGCTGCCTGTCGACCGGCGGCGATGTCGCGGCGGCGATCATGATGGG
>Ga0187843_10000394_pt1 | contig 32060 bp, 29 predicted proteins | sample SpaLakP09_SKY_43_FD_134516 | JGI IMG/M metagenome (GOLD analysis project Ga0187843, IMG submission 134516) | Oligotrophic lake water microbial communities from Sparkling Lake, Wisconsin, USA - SP09_SKY_43 | ecosystem: Environmental > Aquatic > Freshwater > Lake | place: USA: Sparkling Lake... | reverse complement strand
TGTCGAGGTTCTGTCACCTCGTAAATCCGCAGAAAAAAACTAACTGCAAACGACGAACGTTTCGCACTCGCGGCTTAAACCCGCGAGCCTTGCAACAGTTGGCCAATAGGCTGGGCAAGGGGGGTCGCAAGACCGTCCAGGCTGCAAGGTAATTCATATCGGCTGGCTTCTCATCGGGTACCTTGATGAGGAGCGAGAAAATAGGGTGCTGGTTTGGGGTGCAGCGTGTCGCTGCGCGGCACCTTGAATGAGACAAAAAATCAGACGACTACACATGTAGAACTGTCCGAAAAAGACTTGTGGACGCGGGTTCAAATCCCGCCAGCTCCACCAAATGCAAGATTAAAGGCCGCTAACGACATACCGTTAGCGGCTTTTTCTTTTGTAAATCAAGGATTTTCGCATCACGGGCGGCTAGTAACAACTATTGACAGTCAATGCTAAGTGGGGGTACAAAAGGGGGGAGAACTGGAAAAAATGGGGAGAAATAACTGCTGCACCCCAAAATCGAGTTTTGAATCAAATGTTGTGGTTAAAACTTTTCATAACTTTGTGCACACCCAATCATTTGATCAAGACGAAGGTTTTAATAGCAAGCCCTTTACGATATGCAAGACACTTTGTCGCCATCCTTAACAATGCCAATTCTTTAGACCCGAGCATAAGTTGCATCTGACCGTATTGGAAACGGTTGTCGGCTTTTGTACGTTTCTGTTGAATGTTTGCAAATGATAGAAATGGTCATTGAAATGTGCGCATGGCATAATAATCATATTCTCCTATCATGATGGACACGTTGGTAAAAATGTTTTTATGTGGGGGCAAAAAATCCGCTCAATAAGAGTGCATTTGACCCCAATTAACCAGTCTTGAGAGTGATAACTTCGGTATTAAAATAATGTGCAGGATGCGTCAGCATCAAAAAAAAATTCAGTGAAATTTTAAAGTGGTGTTAAATTTATTTGATCCTCAAAAAAGTCTTTACACGAGACTGCAGTCTTTGCTTCTCTGCACTCCCATGATCTCTGAATGTCTGCCTGTATCAATCACGGACTTTATCGTTTTTGAAGCGCTATTTTCAAGAATTGAGAGGGGGTTTAGTTGCCTCCGTACGCGAAACTATTTTCCGCATCGGGTGAGCGTGGGGACTTGGGTTCCGATGTCAGCCACCCCGTTTTCTTCGACATTTCCATCACAGCAGACTTCCATCAACTCTGTCTCTGAATCTACTAGGTTGCAAGAGTAAATAATGCAGATTGATAAATTTATTATTCCTGAGAATGCGACTCTTCGAGAAGCTCTTTCTCGCATTGATCTTAATCATCATGGCATCATCATGTCAGTGGACAAGATCGGGCGGGTTACCGGTTTGGCCACAGATGGGGATATCCGCCGTGAACTGCTGGGTGGACGTACCCTAGACGACTTGATCTCATCCTGCATCAATGCGCAATTCATCTTTGAAGATCCAGCAACCCCTCGCGAATCCTTGCTCAAAAAACTTGACCACCGCATCCGTATCATTCCTTTACTTGACTCAGATCGTCGACTCGTTGGGTTGGTCAGCAGGGATCACTTACCGGTACGGGCTGAAGAGGCTGTCTTTGCTCGTGCCAGAGCACCAGTGCGAATTAGCTTTGGCGGCGGCGGCTCCGACCTGACCCATTTCTTTTCTGGCCAAGATGGGGCGGTGATCAACACCACCATCTCTCTCTATAGTCATGCCACCCTGCGCATACGAGATGACGAAAAAGTCAATATTTACTCTTTGGATCTTAAGGAAACGCTGCACGCCGACAGCCTCATGCACGCGTTCAGCAAAGAAGATCGTTTTGGTTTGATCAAAGCTTTATTGAGGGTCGTACAGCCGGACTATGGTTTTGATCTTTACCTGCACTCCGACTTTCCGATGAATTCCGGCTTAGGCGGGTCTGCTGTGATTTCAGCGGCCGTCTTGGGATGCTTCAACCAGTTCCGTCTCGATCAATGGGACCCGCACGAGTTGGCTGAACTGGCTTTTCAAGCTGAGAGACTGTATCTTGGTGTAGCCGGTGGTTGGCAGGATCAGTATGCATCGGTATTTGGTGGATTTAATTTCATTGAATTCAGGATGGAGCAGAATATTGTTCACCCGCTTCGTATTCACCCAGACATATTGCTGGAACTCGAGGAAAGTTTGATTCTCTGCGACACCGGCACGACTCATGACTCAGGTGAAATTCATAATGACCAACAGCACCACATGGAGGACCAATCGGTTCGCAAACTTGTGGGTAATAACGTAGAGTTGTCGTATCAGATTCGAAATCAATTATTGCGTGGCAATCTGCTAGATTTTGGCCATTCGCTGCACGATGCTTGGCAATTTAAACGGCTGTTTAGCAGCAAGATTTCCACAGATCACCTTGACCAGATTTATGAAAATGCTCGGGCGCATGGTGCTGTGGGTGGAAAATTGCTTGGGGCTGGAGGGGGCGGCTTCTTCCTCTTTTATGTCTCGCAATTTAAAAAGCACGAATTGATGCAACACCTTGAGGCTTCAAAGTTGCAGGTCAGACCCTTTCGATTCGAGCAGGAGGGCCTGCGAGCGTGGACCGTGCGTGAAGGTACAAATCACATGGAAATTGCGAGGAAATGAAGATAAAAATTGGCCAACATGAAATCGGTTCTGGTCGCACCTATGTTATTGCCGAAATTGGCAACAACCACAATGGCAGTCTAGAACTGGCGATAGAACTCATCGATCTCGCGCTAGATGCAGGGGCCGATGCGGTTAAGTTCCAAATGCGGCACTTAGATCAGGTTTACCGCCAACGGACCTTGCGTAAGGACGGCGAAGACTTGGGAACTGAGTACGTTCTTGATTTGCTTCGCAGGTTCGAATTGACTGTCGATGAACATCGACAACTTTCCGACTACTGCCGAGCAAAAGGCGTACCGTACCTCTGCACGCCATGGGATGCAATCAGTGTGGATGTTCTCGAATCTTTCGGGGTTCCTGCTTACAAGGTGGCATCAGCTGACCTTACCAATCTTCCTTTGCTCGACCACCTCGTGCAGACCTTTAAGCCCCTGATCCTGTCAACTGGAATGAGCACACCAGAGGAAGTGCAGACCACGGTCGCCTTTCTCGGTAAACGCAATGCACAGTTTGCAATGTTGCATTGCAACAGCACTTATCCCGCCCCCTTACACGACATCAATCTGATGTGGATGGAGCAATTGCGCAAGGTTCACCCCTTGGTTGGTTATTCGGGTCATGAACGCGGCATCAATGTCTCTCTTGCAGCCGTGGCATTGGGTGCTGCCATTATTGAGCGCCACTTCACCATTGACCGAACCATGGAGGGGCCGGATCATGCGGCGAGTCTGACCCATTCCGAATTTAAACGCATGATTGAAGGCATCAGGGAGATTGAGGCTTCACTTGGCACTGGACAAAGTAGAACCCTTTCACAGGGCGAAATGATTAACCGCGAAAACCTTGGCAAGAGTCTGGTCGCCGCGACTGCTCTGTCAAAAGGCACCAAACTAGAAGCTGCCCACATCAAAGTCCGCAGCCCCGGGCAGGGACTTTCTCCACAGCGGTACGAGGAACTGCTGGGCAAAACGCTTCAGCATGATATGGAAGACGAGAGTTTTTTCTATCCGTCAGACCTGAATAAAAGCCGCGTCGAGCCAGGCAAGTACCGCTTTGACAGGCCTTGGGGCGTGCCTGTTCGATACCATGACTTTGCTGAATATTCCTCCAGAATCAACCCTGACATATGGGAGTTTCATCTTTCCTATTCCGATATGGATCTTGATCCATCAGCATTCCTTAATGGCACTTACGAGGCCGGATTCGTGGTGCATGCACCGGAGCTTTTCTCTGGTAGTCGACTGATGGACCTTGCCTCGCCAGACGATGCCTACCGTACCGAGTCGCTTTTGGAAACGCAGCGGGTCATCGATATCACGCGCAGATTGAAGCAATTTTTCCCGAACACAAAAAGGCCCATGATCGTCGCCAACATTGGCGGCTTCACGATGGACGAACCGCTTCCTGCCGAGGTGGTCAACAGCTACTACGAGCGCTTCGCCCGCAGTCTTTCGGAGTTAGACCTCGAGGGTGTTGAGTTGATTCCGCAGACAATGGCCCCCTTTCCTTGGCATTTTGGTGGGCAACGTTTTCAGAACCTTTTCGTCAAAATCGAGGAAATAGTCTATTGGTGTGAGCGTCTCAAGCTACGCATGTGTTTCGACATTTCGCACAGTGCACTGACTTGCAATCATTTGAAATATGATTTTTACCATTTCAGTGAACTGGTCGCTCCTTTGACCGCTCATCTTCACCTTGGAGATGCAAAGGGACTGAATGGCGAGGGTTTACAGGTGGGCGAAGGCACTATTGACTTTGATCGCCTAGGTACGATTCTGCTGCAGGGGTGCCCTGACGCGTCATTCATTCCGGAAATTTGGCAAGGCCATAAAAACAGCGGCGAGGGATTCTGGATAGCCTTGGAAAGGCTGGAGGGTAAGTTGTAATGTCTCTGCTTTCGAACATCCGCGCCGAAGTGGCTGCGTCCATCGCTGTCAAACAAGCCTTACTCGATGATGAGTTGCTTTTAACTCAAGTTGAGGCACTTGCCAAGCAATGCGTGGAGGCACTGCGGGCTGGGGGCAAGATAATTTTTGCCGGTAATGGTGGCAGTTTTGCCGATGCTCAGCACTTGTCTGCTGAATTTGTGTCGCGCTTCAAATTCGACCGAGCGCCGCTTGCGTCGCTGACACTGGGGACCAACAATTCAGCCATAAGTGCGATCGGAAACGACTACGGCTATGACCAAGTTTTTTCACGTGAGCTCGAGTCTGTCGCCAAGAAAGGCGACGTGTTCATCGGCATCAGTACAAGCGGCAACAGCGCGAATATTCTTGCTGCTGTCGCAAAGGCCACTTCATTGGGCATCGCTACAACTTGTCTGACGGGTCGAACTGGTGGCCAATTAATCACTTTGTGCAATTGCCTGCGTATGCCTTCTGACGAAACAGCACGCATTCAGGAAGCACATATCACTGTTGGTCATATTATTTGTGGCCTCGTGGAGGAAATTTACTTTCCGAAAGGTAAGGATCGCCTATGAACAGTATTGTTGCCTTGATCCCTGCCCGAGCCGGATCAAAGGGAGTACCCCACAAAAATATCAAGCCTCTGGGTGGACGTCCTCTGATTGAGTGGTCAATCAAGTCCTGCCTCAAAACCAGTTTGATCGATCGGGTTATTGTTTCCACAGATTCGCCTGAATACGCCGACTTGGCGATCAAACTGGGGGCGGAGGCGCCTTTCTTGCGTCCCCCCGAAATTTCTGCTGACCGTTCGACAGATTACGATTTCATTGTTCATGCGCTGGACTGGCTTCATGAGAATGGAAAAGAGCCGGAGTATCTGGTGCACATCCGTCCCACGACCCCTTACCGCGATCCTGCACTGATTGATGAGGCAATCAGGGTCTTCCAAGGCCAACCCAGGGCATCTGCTCTACGCTCGGTGCATGAGATGTCTGAGTCAGCATATAAGACCTTTGAAATCGCAACTGAAGGTCAGCTAAAGAGGCTTGGCAGCAACAGCACTGCGCTTGACGCCAGCAATAACGCGCGCCAGCAATTTCCCACCACCTATCAAGCCAATGGCTACGTTGATGTGCTTTCATCCCATTTCATAAGAAGCAATGGCTTGATTCATGGAGATTGGGTCATGCCATTTGTAACTCCGACCGTGATTGAAGTGGACACGATCGACGATTTTGATCAATTGGAATTCTTACTTGATCGAAATCGTACATTCTTCACTAATTTATTTGACTAAGGTTATTTATGGCTGGACATGAATTTTCTCGTAGCCCACAGCAGGTTCCGTTTGTAAGCACCCAGCATCGGACTATCAATACAGCGATTCCTGCCCCCGGCACTGAGCAGATACTTGCCACCTTGGATCGCTATGAATCGCGTTCCATGCACGGCCAGTTTCCTTTGATCTGGGACCGCGCGGTGGATTCCAGTGTGTTCGATATCGCCGGCAATCGCTGGATTGATTTCACATCGACGATTTTCGTCGCCAATGTCGGCCATTCCAATTCTCGTGTGACTGCCGCGATGAAGGAAATGATGGACTCGCCGATTTATAGTTGTTACGCCTACCCAAATCGCAAGCGCGCCGAGTATTTGCAAAAGCTGATTGAGTTTGCAGGTAAGCCCTTTGAAAAGGCCTTCCTGCTTTCGGCCGGAACTGAAGCCACTGAAGCAGCCCTCAAGCTGATGCGTATGTATGGCCAAAAGATGGGCAAACGCCGGCGTGGCATTGTCTGCATCGAAGGAAACTGGCATGGCCGCACCATGGGTGCGCAAATGTTGAGCAGCAATCTAGCCCAGCGTGACTGGATTGGCTATCAGGATCAGGACATCCATCACATTCCATTCCCTTACGAATGGGCTCTGAACGGCGTTAGTCCTGAAGATTTCTTTGAAGCTGGCTTAGCTCGCCTAGCGGCATCAGGAATCGACATCGAAAAGGATATATGTGGATTCATGCTGGAAACCTTTCAGGGTTGGGGCGCAGTTTTCTATCCCAAGGCATTCGTCCAGGCGGTTGAAAAGTTGTGTCGTAAGCACAATATTTTGCTCGCCTTTGATGAAATGCAAGCGGGATTCGGTCGTACGGGCCGACGCTTTGGTTTCCAGCATTACGAGGTTACCCCTGACCTGATCGCTTGCGGCAAAGGCATGGGTGGTGGTGTTTCCCTGTCCGGCGTTTTAGGCCGCGCTGAAGTCATGGATTTGCCCGATATCGGCAATATGAGCAGCACCCATTCCGCCAACCCACTTGTCTGCGCTGCAGGTCTGGCAGTCATCGAGGAACTGGAACAGCGCGACCTAGTAAGTGAGGCCGCCCGAAAGGGAGAGATTTTGTTCGGTGCATTGACAGCGTTACAGCAACGCTTCCCTGACCGTATTTCCGCATTCCTTGGAAAGGGCTTGATTGCTGCTGTACTTTTCCGCTCTCCTGACACCGGCGCTGCCGATGGTGCCTTTACCAGTCGGGTAGCCGAACGATGTATGCAAAAAGGCTTGCTGGTGGTGCATACCGGTCGGGAGTCGATCAAAATCGGCCCGCCACTCACGATCTCTGACGAGGCCTTGCGCGAAGGTATTGACGTACTCGGTGAAGCAATTGCGGAATTGGAGATGCAATGATCACAGCGATCCGCCATACCGGTTTAGTGGTGGCCGACCTTGAACTCGCGCTGCACTTCTGGTGTGACGTTCTCGGCTTCAAGGTAGCAAAGCAGATGGACGAATCGGGAGCACATATCGACGCAATGATGGGCCTGACAGGTGTCCGCGTCTCTACCGTCAAATTGGCAGCGCCCGACGGCAATATGATCGAACTGTTGCACTTCCATTCCCATCCTGACCAATCGCGATGGAATGGCACACCCCATTCGACTGGATTTACCCATATCGCCCTGACGGTGAGTGACCTAGATCAACTCGTATCGAAACTTACTCAGGAGGGTGTCAGCTTTCCTGCGCCACCCCAACTCTCTCCAGACGGGAATGTGAAGGTGATTTACGCACAAGGACCCGAAGGTGTTCTCCTCGAACTTGTTGAGGTATTAGCAAAATGAGCCATACAACTGACATGCAACCGGAGCAAGTGACGGCGATCTGTCCCCTCTGCTCATCCGAAAAGAATGAGATCCTTGCCCACCAGTTGCGGCGGGGTAATGGCATGGTGCGGTATTGCCCTGTGTGCGACCATGGTTACCTGTTGCAGGAACACGTGTTGGACGCCAAGGAATATTACGGTGAGGTTTACCGCCAAGAGTATTCCCATAATGCCGAGGCTGCTGCGACCAATGCTCGGGAAATCTATCGTGTTTACAAGGACTATCAGCAAGATCGCCTGCATCACATTTCTCCCTTTCTCACTGCCAGCACAAAGCTGTTGGAAGTGGGTGCGTCTGCAGGGCAGTTCTTAACCCATTTCAAGGACAAAGTGGGTGAGGTGAGTGCTATTGAACTCGATAAGGCTTGCTGTGCATTCTTGGGTAGCGAACTCGGTATTGAGGCAGATTCAGAATTCCTAGAGAGCTCCCGATTTGCTGGCCGAACCTACGATGTGGTTTGCGCCTTTCAAGTGATGGAGCATGTCGAACAACCTGTGGAGTTTCTTAAAACTCTCCGGCAAGCCACGAACACAGGCGGACTGATCTTCGTTGAAGTCCCCAATCTGCACGACCCTCTGCTTTCAGTCTGGAACTTGCCGACATACAAAAAATTCTTTTATCACAGCGCTCACCTTCATTACTTTACGCAATCTTCTTTGAGTAAGGTGGCGAGGGATGCGGGCTTCCGCCCAGACCAGATAGAAATCAGTTTCACTCAAGATTACAACATCCTGAATCACCTCCACTGGATCATGAACGATGGCCCCCAAGCTGACTGCCACGTGGGCTTGAGCGAGATAAACCTTCTTGGCCCTAATCAAGAAATCGCGTCCTGGCTGACGGATGAAGTGCGGGCATTGAATCGAAAATACATTGCTAAGCTGATCGCGGCGAAATGCACCTCCAACATGCTGATGAAACTGCGAAATGATTAACAAAATCGGTTTCATGCAAGGGCGTCTCTCGCCACAAGTAGACGGAAAAATCCAGTCATTTCCATGGAGTACTTGGCAGCAAGAGTTCCCATTGGCTGAGAGCTTGGGTTTAGGTCTGATGGAATGGACCCTGGATCAGGATCAGCTTTATCAGAATCCATTGCTTACACCCCAAGGCCAGCAGGAGATTCGCAGCCTCTGTCAAGCGCATCTGATTGCGATACCTTCGCTGACAGGTGACTGCTTCATGCAGAAGCCTTTTTGGAAAGCTCAAGGACAAGCCAAGGCCGCACTAGAGGTTGACTTCATCGCTATAGCCCGTGCCTGCGCTGAAGTCGGCATTGAGATGATTGTTGTGCCACTGGTGGACAACGGAAGGCTGGAAAACGATCAACAGGAAGAGCTGCTGCTCGCCTTCTTGCTGGCCCAATCAGATCTGTTCAGAGCGCTCGGCCTGCGCATCATCTTCGAAAGCGATTTCGCTCCCAGCGAACTGGCTCGCTTTATCGGACGCCTACCGGCGGACATCTTTGGGGTCAATTACGACATCGGCAACAGTGCGGCGCTGGGATACAAGCCTGAGGAAGAATTTGCTGCCTATGGCGCCCGTATTGCCAATGTGCATGTCAAGGACAGGGTTCTTGGTGGAACTACCGTTTCCCTTGGTACTGGCAATGCCGATTTCCCCACTGTCTTTCGCCTGCTTCGCGATGCAGCCTACGATGGCTACTTGATCATGCAAACGGCTCGGGCCAAGGATGACGACCATGCTGGTGCCCTGCGCAGGTACATGGGGCAGATAGAGACTTGGGCAAAGGGGGACTGAGGTGCAGATCCAGTTGGAAGGGAAGTCTGTACTGGTCACCGGCTCATCTAAGGGTATCGGCCGCGCAATCGCGGAGGCATTTCTTGCCGAAGGCGCCCACGTCGCCTTTAACAGCCGCAATGCTGATGAGTTGAATCGCGTCATAGCGGCCCAGATCGGAGGCAGGGCTATTGCTGTCATTGGCGATGTCAGTAAGACGGACCAGTCCCAAGGTGTTATCGAACAGGTGCTGGCGGCATTTGGCAAATTGGACATACTGGTTTGTAATGTCGGAAGCGGACGCTCGGTGCCCCCGGGTGCGGAAACTCATGAGGAATGGCTGCGGGTTTTCGAACTTAACCTTTGGAGCGCGACCAACATGGTCGAGGCTAGTAGGCACGAACTGGCGAAAACCCGGGGCGCCATCATTTGCATTTCGTCAATTTGTGGTCAAGAGTTAATACCCGGTGCTCCTCTGACATATTCGGCAGCCAAAGCTGCACTTAATTCTTATGTTCGCGGGATTGCTCGGCCTTTGGGGCAAGACGGCGTAAGGATCAACGCCATTGCTCCCGGCAATATCCTTTTTGAGGGATCGGTTTGGCAAAGAAAAATAAATGAGAATTCTGAGCTTGTTGAACAGATGTTGGGCCACGACGTGGCGTTGGCTAAGCTGGGAACGCCCCAGGATGTCGCCAATCTCGCGTTATGGCTTGCGTCTCCTTTGGCATCGTTTTGCACCGGCAGCATATTTGTTGCGGATGGCGGGCAAGTCCGCTCTTAAGAAACGGATATAGTGAGTGATGGCTTTTGAAAAATTTGATTTGACCGGAAAAACTGCCCTGATCACCGGCGCAGCCGGCTTGCTTGGTATGGAGCACGCGCAAGCTCTCCTTGAGAGCGGCGCAACGGTTGTGCTGACCGACATGAGCGCTTCGACCTTAGACACCGCAGCCCAGTGTTTGAGTGAGCGCCATGACCGCGCGCGGATACTGACTGCGGCTATGGATGTAACTGATCGCGCTGTTATCGGCTATGTTGCGGAAATGCTGTCTGGGCGGGGATTTCGTGTGGATATTCTGGTCAATAACGCTGCCATCGACCCCAAGGTCAAAGGCGATCAAGGCGTGGTTGAGACTTCGCGCCTTGAGCACTTCCCCCTGGACCAATGGAATCTCCAGGTAGCTGTCGGTCTGACCGGCGCATTTCTTTGTAGCCAAGTCTTTGGCAGCGCGATGGCCCGTGATGAAAAGGGTGGAGTCATTTTGAACATCGCTTCCGATCTCTCGGTCTTCGCCCCTGATCAACGACTCTACCGTAAGGATGGATTAGCTGATGAATTACAACCCGTTAAGCCGGTGACTTATTCTGTGATCAAGGCTGGCTTGATCGGATTAACTCGTTATTTGGCCACCTACTGGGCGAGTCAAGGTGTGCGTTGCAATGCCTTGTCACCAGGCGGTGTTTATACCGGCCAAGGAGAAGAGTTCGTCCAACGGTTAGCCTCGCTGATCCCACTTGGCCGGATGGCTGGCAATGACGAGTACCGAGCCGCGGTGCAGTTTCTATGTTCTGATGCATCAGCTTATATGAATGGACAGAACATTGTGATGGATGGTGGGCGAAGTGTTTTGTAGGTATCTGAAAACCGAAAGCGAAATGAAACCTCATGCTGCTGGAGCAGCCATGAGTATAAAAACGCCGTTTCAACAAAAAGTTGATATCGCTCTGGTATTGACACTGAGTATTATTCATGCAGCAGTTGCCGTAAATAATCGCGCCCCTATCTTTGGTGGCAACATATGATTGGGTTTTCAAAAACAGAAAAGTGCCGGATTTGTGGCAATGCAAATCTGGTTCCGATAGCTGATCTTGGGGTTCAGTTTCTAACAGGTGTTTTTCCAAAACAAGTTGAGGAAAACATAACGCAAGGCCCACTTCGTTTAGTTAAATGCCATGGAAATGAAAATGTTTGTGGCTTGCTCCAGTTGGAACATAGTTACGATTTGGGTGAAATGTATGGACGAAACTATGGCTATCGCTCTGGATTAAATCCGAGCATGGTGCGCCACCTTGAGAATAAAGTTGCACGCATTGTTCAAATGGTATCCCTTCATAATGGCGACTTAGTCGTTGACATTGGGAGCAATGACGGCACCACTCTAAATGCGTTCCCACCTGACCTAAGGTTGCTTGGAGTTGATCCTACAGGCGACAAATTTCGACATTTTTACAGGTCGCATGTTGACTTAATTGTGGATTTCTTTTCTGCTGATCTGGTAGCTGATGCATGTACTGGCCAAAAAGCCAAAGTCGTCACTTCCTTCTCCATGTTTTACGATCTGGAGAGTCCTGTCGATTTCGCCAAGGATATTGCCAAAACACTCGCTCCAGATGGTATTTGGGTTTTCGAGCAGAGCTATATGCCGTTGATGCTCGAAAAAGGGGCCTATGACACAATTTGCCACGAACACCTTGAATATTATGGTCTGCGACAGATTGTCTGGATTGCAGAATGTGCTGGGTTAAAGGTGATTGATGTCGAATTTAATGACATCAATGGAGGTAGCTTTTCTGTCGTGGCAGCCTTGCAAAGCTCAGCCTGGACGGACATAAATGGAATCGTTGATCGAACTCTAGCGGAGGAATCATCAAAAAACTTATCCAGCCTAGAGCCCTATGAAGTATTTGCGAGTCACATAGATGAGAGCAGGGAGTCGTTGTTGACTTTTCTCGCTGCAGCGCGAAGCCAGGGACGGAGAGTTTGTGGATTGGGCGCCTCGACCAAAGGAAACGTAATCCTTCAGTATTGCGGCCTAACTGCCAGTGATATTGATGGAATCGGGGATGTAAATCCGGATAAATTCGGCGCCCTTACTCCAGGGACATGGATTCCAATCATTTCCGAGTCTGAAATGCTTGAATCCGCGCCTGACTATTTGCTTGTGTTTCCATGGCACTTCCGGGATTACTTAGTACGCAACCCTGTGCTAGCTGGCCACAGTTTGGTGTTTCCCTTGCCTAGGCTTGAAGTGGTAAAGGTCTGAGCGTAAATGTTTATTGAGGAAATCTTATATGCTGAAATTGTTAAATCAATGCCAATACCCTGCGTTGACCTTGTCGTAGTGGATCAGGCTGATAGGATTTTGCTGCTAAAACGGAAAAACGAGCCCGCTTCAAACCAGTGGTGGTTTCCAGGCGGACGCGTGCTAGTAAACGAGTTACGTTCGGAAGCAGCAATGCGGAAGTTGAAGGAGGAATGTGGTCTTTCCCAATGCGATGCATTCGAGGAGTTGGCAACGTTTGATTGGTTATTTAGTTTTGGCGAAGGGCAGAGAATTCATTCTATTACCACGCTATTCAAGGTTGTCGTGGATTCCCGCGACGTTATCGCACTGGATGAGCAGAGTCATGAAGCACGCTGGGATACTCTGCAAAATTGGGTGCATACTAGTCTTGATCCGATGATACTGAAAGGGTTTTCGAGGGTGTTTTACAAATGACGCAAGAGAATCCAAAGGATTATTGGGATAAAAATATTGACAACTGGGGTAAGTTCTACCTTGAATCTTCACATTCACAAGAAGAATTTAACTCTCCAAGTTGGCTGACGAAACTCTATCGAGGCTTAGTAGTTCCCATTGAGGCTCGATTGATGGCTCAGCGCTATCGTCTAACCATAGACTTCATTGATCGATACGTTAAGCCTGGCATGGTTGTTGCCGATGTTGGTTGCGGAACAGGAATATTTACAGTAGAGATGCTTAAACGCGGTGCTCGAGTAATTGCCATCGATATTTCTGCATCCTCACTAGAATCAACCAAGAAAAACGTTTTCATTAATGCTCCAGAGTCGTTGGATTCGGTACGATTTCTGCAACTGAATGTTTCGGAAAAATCGATACCGACAGTTGACATAGCGATTGCGATGGGCGTTACCCCCTACGTCACTGAGATTGAACCTTTTTATCAAAACATACTTTCACAAACTCGCATTTTTTATTGTCTCGTGCTTGACCCGAAGCATTGGGCGAACAAGATACGGCAAATTTTTCCTATCTTGAACGTGCGCAATGTCCACTGCTTTAATCGCAACCGAATCGATGACATCCTACGTCGCAACAATTGCTCCTTAATCGAACGACTTGATTTTGCGAGCGGGTATCTCGATATAACTGAATCAATCAGATGACGCCGCTATTGGCTAAACTAATTATTCCATGGGCTAGACCTGATTTCTGGGGTAAAGAGCACCAATATGTTGTCGAAGCCCTAGAATCCACTTGGATATCCGGCGGACCCTTTGTAGACCAGCTTGAGCAAAGCTTTTCCGCCTTGTCCGGAGGTGAGCGGGCACTCGCTGTATCGAATGGTACTACCGCGATCCATCTTGCCTATCTTGCGCTTGATATTAAACCAGGCGATGAGATAGTAGTCCCCGGTTTCGGCTTTCTCGCCGCGGCCAACGTTGCACTGCATATGGCCGCTCGCCCGGTTTTCTGCGAAGTTGACCCGGAGACTTGGTGCATGCGCGCCGAGGATATTGCACCTGTGCTCACCGCCAGAACCAAGGCAATCGTCGTGGTTCACACTTATGGCAACGTCTGCGACATGGATCCCATTCTTGCGCTGGCCAGCGAGCGGAGCATCCCAGTCATCGAGGATGCTGCGGAGGCTTTCCCTTCACGCTATCAAGGGCAGTTGGCCGGAACCCTGGGAACCATTGGAACCTTTAGCTTTCAGGCCACTAAGACCGTAACCACTGGCGAGGGTGGCATGGTAATCACGCGAGACAATGACCTGTGCGAGCGGATGATGCTTTACCGCAGCCACGGTTTGCGTCGTAAGAAACATTACTGGCACGAAGTGCCCGGCCTTAATTGTCGTCTGACAAACTTGCAGGCTGCGCTCGGTTGTGCCCAAATGGAAAAGCTGGACCGTATCATTGCCGAACGGCACCGGGTCTACGAAGCTTATGCAAAACGTCTGGCTGGAATGACTGGTGTCACGCTGCAGATTTTTCGAGCCGACGTTCAGCCGGTTGTCTGGGCGATCGCTGTCCGGCTTGATCCCGAGGTCTTCCCGCAGGGGCGCGACAACGTGTTATCGCAAATGCTTGACTTGGGTATCGAAACGCGTCCCGGCTTTTATTCACCCTCCCATATAGATTACTTCAATTGCCAGCCACTTGTAACTTGTGACGCTCTTGCCGCATCTGTCGTTAGTCTCCCCAGTTACCCGACGCTAAATGAACAAGAAATCGAACATATCTGCCTGCAACTGAAAAAACTGGGCCACGTATGAGGTCAATCACCATCAACGTCATGGGGGCGGCGATAAAAACCAATTCTGACATCGTCTTCGACTACATCGCAATGGCGCCTCTTGCTCTCGCTTTCGAGCGAGTAATGGAGTGCCGCATTTTGGCCCAGCAGACATTCGAGCGACCTATGCTCGACATCGGTTGTGGTGAGGGCTTATTTGCAAAAATACTATTTACCGAACCGGTGGACACCGGAATTGACCCCAATTCGCGCGAACTCGCTCGCGCCCATGAGCTAGGGGCTTATGTAGAGTTGATCGAATGTCGCGGGGATGCAATACCCAAAGCGGACGGCAGCTACAGGACCATTCTTTCCAACAGCGTGATCGAACACATCCCTGACATCCAGCCGGTGCTGCTCGAGGCGTATCGATTGTTGGCGCCTGGCGGGCGCATGTACTTGACTGTGCCTTCTAATCGGTTTGATGAATACACTTGGATCAGCCAATTTCTCGCGGCCCTGGGTCTGGATAATCTGCGGCGGCGGTTTGGCGAGTTTTTTAATCGCTTCTGGGTTCATTACCATTACCACACCCTAGAGCACTGGCGCAAAATAGCAGAGTCCGCCGGCTTTGAAGTGATTGAAGCGCATACCTACGGGCCGCGGCGAGCCTGCCTGTTGAACGACTTCCTGGTGCCCTTCAGCGTCCCCGAATACCTCACCAAAAAATTCCTCAACCGCTGGACTCTATTACCTCGTTTGCGCCGGGTCATCCTGGCCCCCTTTGCATTGCTCGGCAGCCTGATATTGCGCGGTGCTGAGAAATGTGAAGCAGGTGGTTTGGTTTTCCTATCCCTACGGAAAGCTGGTTAGCATGGCCAATCGAAGTGTTTCTATCATCCTGCCAACCTATAACGAGTCGGGAAACATTACCAAGCTTGTCGGCGCCGTGGCGGAGAACATCCCTCCCGGCTGGGATTATCAGATATTGGTGGTTGACGACAACAGCCCGGACGACACGCTCGGCGCCGTCACCCGAACCTTCGGTAATGACCCACGCGTCGTACCGGTCCTGCGCACGACTGACCGAGGTTTCGCCAAGTCGATCCGCGCCGGCATCGAGCAGGCAACAGGTGAGCAAATCATCGTCATGGATTCAGATCTTACCCACGACCCCATCGAGATTCCGAAGCTCCTTCACGTAGGGGTTGCGTACGATTTTGTCAGCGGCTCGCGCTTCTGTGCCGGCGGTCGTATGGTGGACACCACGCACTACGTACTGTCCATGGGATACAACTGGCTGCTGCGCCTGCTGATACGTACGCAAGTACAGGACAATCTGGGTGGCTACTACACTGTCAGGCGTGACGTTTTGCTCGGTCTGCCGCTAGACGAAATATTTTTCGGCTACGGCGACTACTATTTTCGTTTGCTGCATTTCGTGCAGAAATCAGGATTTTCCATCGTGGAAGTCCCTGCCGCGTATTTGCTGCGCAGTGAGGGCAAAAGCAAGTCCAGCTGGACTCGTATGTTGATCACATACACGCTTGGAGCTATCAGGCTGAAGCGACGCATCCGTCAGCTCGAATTTTAAGTACTAACTCGACTGGATTTATGGATAAGGTGCACTCCAATCGAAGACGGCTTTTTTGGATCGTAAATCTGGTGGCTTTTGCTGCCATTCTTTACTGGCTGCGGGAAAACATTTCAGTCACTGACGTCGTCAATGAATTGCTTAAAATGCCCGTAAACGGACTTTTAGGGGCGCTGATACTGAATCTTGCTGTGTTGATGGTTTATGGAGAACGTTTATCAATATTGTTAGCGGCACGTCGACAATCTGCAGTAGGTATTGTGATCATAGGTTTTGGTATGAACGGTATGCTTCCTTTTCGCCTCGGCGAGGTTGCCAAGTTAGCTTATGCAAAGAAAATTTTCAATATTCCCACTTCACGTCTGTTCGCTGCTACGGCAGCAGAAAAGCTGATGGATCTGTGTGTATTGCTGCTCATAGGCATAGTATTGAGTCAATTTATAGTCACTCCTGTCCTTGATCAGGGTATCTTTTTCGCAGCATTACTCGTTGGACTCCTCTTTTTAGCAGGGTTACTTGCATTACTGGCGCGGTCTCACTGGGAGCGCTCTGGCCGAAAAATGCACAATTGGATTGTGGGTGTCTTTGAGACTTTTCTGGCACAAAATGGAAAGAATCAAGTTCTCCAACTTGTATCTCACACGGTTTTAATATGGACATTAACAGTGATGTCGATATTTTGGTTTTTTAGTTCCATATTCCCTGTGTTCTCGATAGTTGATGCAGGCATGTTGACACTTATCTTAGCTCTTGCCATTGCACTTCCAAGCGCGCCAGCCGGACTCGGCATCGTTGAGGCCGCAGTAGCAGCATATTTAAGCCAATCGTTGCAACTCGAATTAAACAAGGCACTTGCCAGTGCACTTGTGTTCCATCTTGTCGTTGTTGTTCCGCAGATATTGATCACTTCAGCCATTTTGCTGGGAAGCATGTTTCGTCGGCGTCGATTAACAACTGACTTTTAATATACCTACTCTTATGAAACAAATCATTATGAGGTGGTGGGCCGTTCCCGTGTGTACATTACTCGCTGCATTATTGATGCATTCAGGGTCGATAGTTCGATACAGTGACACTTCATCCGAAAAGGTACCGGCATTGGTCTCAGGCCCTCGGACGGAGATTGCTGACAACTACTTTTATTACACATTATTACGACATGCCCGAGAGAGATTTGATGCATCGGCAACTGATTTACTTGATTCGGACGGTGGCGATCATCGGCATATTAATTCTATTAGTAATACCTATGCGTCAGCATTGTATGCAGGACATTTATTGTACAAAATATCTGCATTGATTACATCCAATGCACGTGAGACACTGCTGATAACCGCCTTTTTCCATACATGGATATTAGCAACGTGCATAGTCGTATTTGCTTTGACATTATTGAATAAAAAAGAAGAATATACACCAATATTTATTTTTTTGCTGGCTATAGTGAGTATGGTGGGTGTTGATGCGTTTAGTATAAGTATATATTTTGGTTTTCCGTATTGGAATAAGTCTTTACTAATAAATGAACCTAACCCTCTTAGGTTAATTAACCCGACTTTATTTTGGTCTGTTGGATTATTGGCTGCCAGCCTAATTGTACGTTGGTTGCGCGAAGGTTCCAACATTTATCTGCTACTTAGTATTGGGACTACTTTTTTGTGCTCTCTATTTAGCATTAGCGTTGGGACTGTCTTACTGGGAGCAATAGGATTGAGTATTGTTATAAATTTTTTCAAATTAAAAAATATATCTTGGGGGTTAATAGTTATATTCTTTGTCAGTTTAATTGGGTTAATTTGGACATTTTTGCAACTTGTGGAATACGCTAACACGCCACTTGGGCAGGAGTTGAGACACGGAGAGTTCAATAATTTTATTTTCAAGTGGCATTTTTTGATATTTCTTATTTTTATTCCATTATTGAATAAGCGGGTAATGCATGATAAAGGATTCGTGGCTTCATTATTTTTTGTATCTATTTTTATTGGTTCCATATGTGATAGTTTTAATTTGGGTAGTCGACTTTGGCTGCGAGGAGGCGCAATTTTTGTATGGACTATCACGCTGTATTTAATGCTAAAAGCTATCTATTCACTTAAAATTAAACTAAATTTTACCGCAAGATATTTTTTAAAATCAACATTGATTTTGGTGGTTTCTGTTTTTGTGCTTCATTCGCAATACCGTGGTCCTTCCTCTTGGGTTGGATTCATCTTAAAAGACAAAGCAGATCTTTATGATTGGATGGATGTAAATATAAATCCAAATACGATTGTTGCATCTGAAGATCTTGAGGATGCATTCCTCATACCCGTGTACACAAACTCTAAATCATTATTTTCATCAATAGGAATGACTAATCGTATTTTAGATGACGAAATTAGACGTTATTTTTTTGCCATGAGTCTTTATGGTTCCGATATTAAGGTATTAAAGGAAATTACTGAAGTTGTAGAAAGTGATATGGTTGAGTATTACAATCACATTTTTTCTAAAGCATCTCCAAATAGATATTCTGGAGAGAAGGCAGATGCAGTTATTTTTTTGCGTAATGTAATTTATATACCTTACATTAAAAGATTTTCTAATATATTGAACGGGCAAGATCGTCATGATATATTCGTATCAAATATTAATCAACTTGCATTTGAGGGGAGAAATTCAAATTTTAGATTTGAATATTCAATTCTGAAAAAAAATATGCACCGACCTGTGCTTTTTTTGGGTTGGAGGACTATTTATTCCAATGACACATATGAATTATTAGTAAACCCAAAGTATGATTTGTGACCATGTTTAAAAATTTGATTGTTGTTTGTATCTCCTTAATATTCGCTTTTGTTGCTGCAGAGTTAGGACTCAGATCTTTTTACAATACCCTTGTGAAAAATTACCCTTGTGCTGAACAGGGTCACCCTGCCTACACAATCAAGCAGTGCCCCACCAGTCAGGACAGGTTAAATGCAATGCGCTTCTCTCGGGATTTGCTTTATACACCTGAGCCAAACAGCATTGGAAAGGGGTGGAGCACCGATGCCCATGGTTTCAGGAATAACGGTTCATTACGGCTGTCCTCGGGGCAGGACACGCCCCTCAAAAAAATCAAGATTGCGGTCACCGGTGGTTCAACAGCTTGGGGAGTCGGTGTGACGGATGACCAAACCTTACCTGCCGTGTTGCAAAAACTACTTGCTGATCGGTGTCAGGGTAGCAAGGTCATTGTGTGGAACGCAGCGATTTCTGCACAAACATCCGGACAGGAGCGTCGCCGTTTCGAAACGGACATTCTTCCGCTGAAGCCGGATATTCATATTGCGTTTACAGGCTTCAACGATATTTATAATTCTTACACTGGCGTTTTGCCGCACCAAAACCGAGACTATTTTGAAGTGGGTAAGCATTTTGGTGTCAGAGGTGTGGACGACTTTATTCCTGGGCTTCCGAAGCCGGACGATTATTTCCTTCGTATTTCGTACTTGGTAAGCCTTGCCTCCTTCAGGTTAACTTACGATCCCGCCCGGGTTGCAGAGGCCATCAATCGCCGTGCTGCCGATACGGATGTGACTATCGATTCAAGCCTGCGGACTGCACGGATTTTTTCAAATTGGTCAAAAGATTATGGCTATGAATATTTTTATGTTCTGCAGCCGTCCCTTTACTCGACCCGGAAAATACTCACCAGTAATGAAATAGCCATCAAGCAATCTGATGAAGAATTTGGCAAGTTCCACAGTCGGGGTTATTCAACACTGAAGGATGGGCTTTTGCGGGAGGCTCGTGGTTCTTTGCAATTAAACTTTGTTGATGCCGACCTCGCCATCGCAAATGAGGAACAGGACTTGTTTATTGACAATGTTCATTTCGGTGATCGCGGCTACAGCATGCTCGCTGAATACATGGCCTCCAACTTGCTGAAGAACAGTTCTGTGTTGAAGCGCAATTGCAACCCAATTTAAAGATGATCAATTGAAAAGTTTTACTGTTTTAATTTCTGGCGCAGGGCAACTCGGATCCAGACACCTCCAAGGTTTGTCACTGTGTACAACGCCATTGGAAATATTTGTTCATGACCCCAGCGAGGATTCGCTCAATACGTCGCTTCAGCGTTGGCTTGATGTCACAAATTCTCTCAATACTCAGCACTCTTTGAAGCTGTGCCGGTCACTTTCTGATTTGCCTCAACATATAGATGTAGCCATTGTTGCCACACCTGCAGATGTTCGACCTGCAATTGTTGCGGGCATCGTCGAACAATCACAGGTCAAGTACTGGATACTTGAAAAAGTTCTTGCTCGCAGCGTGGAGGCATTACAAGAAATTCGAAACAGTGTGGGTTCCGCCAGTCAGGCGTGGGTCAACACACCGCGTCGCGCACTCCCCTGGCATCAGGCTATCAAGTCAGCATTGGTGCCGGGTCGGCCGATGGACTTACGGGTAGATGGTGGGGATTGGGGATTGGCATGCAATTCCATTCACTTTCTTGACATGCTTGGCTGGATGACAGGTGAGTCTCTTGAAGAGATCCGTACGGACGGCCTAGATCCCCAGTGGCTGACTGGGAAAAGACCCGGCAACATGGAAGTGATGGGCACAATGGAAGCGCGGTTTTCTGGCGGTTCCTCCGCACAGTTGACAGCGCGCAAAGGCGATGTGTTCTATGCTTTTGAATTCACTGATGGTGAACATGTTTGGCATATGGATGAAGTGGCCGGCACGGCCTCGCGAATGGATTGTTTCTCCATCCCCGGACGAATACCTTACCAGAGCGAGATAACTGGCGGGCTGGTCGAGATGCTGCTCAACACCGGTTGTTGCGCATTGCCGACGCTGGACCAGTCGGCGCAGATGCATTCGGTGTTCTTGCGCTCTCTACTTTCCCATTGGCAGCGGCATGTCAATGAGAGTGCCACAGCAGTTCCCATAACCTGAACACAAGGATTTCAATGTCTCTCTGGCTTATTGGTGCAGGTCCACACGCACAAGCATATGCAAAGGTTTTGATCGCTCTCGACGTCTCATTTGAGGTCGTTGGACGCGGCGCAGCTTCGGCACAAGCATTTGAGACCAACACCGGTAAACCCGTCATCACCGGTGGATTGGAAAATGCTTTGCAAACACATGCTGCACCTTCCATGGCGATCATCGCTGCGAGCTTTGAACAATTGGCTGAGACCGCCCTCGCGTTAATTTTGGCCGGTACAAAAAAGATCCTTTTGGAAAAGCCAGGTGGCATCACGGTAGCTGAACTCGCCAGAGTCTCCCAATCCGCTCGCGTTCACGGTGCCCAAGTATGGATTGGCTACAGCCGTCGTTTTTATGCGTCCACCTCATTAGCGCGGGAGATGATTGCCGAGGACGGCGGGCCTGTGAGCTGCAACTTTGAATTTACTGAGTGGTCCCACCAGATTGCGCCCATGCCGCTACCTGCGGAAGTTAAAAGCGCTTGGGTTATTGCCAATTCTTCGCACGTTATCGATCTCGCGTTTCACCTGTGTGGACTGCCCCGCGAATGGAGAGGGTGGCATTCTGGAAGCATGGCCTGGCATGAGGTCGCAGCTAGATTTGCAGGTGCTGGAATCACAGACAAGGATGTCGTGTTTTCTTACCACGCAGATTGGGAGGCACCAGGACGTTGGTCGGTGGAGGTTCTCACTCGTAAACGGCGACTTATTTTCCGGCCCATGGAGCAATTACAGGTTACCTCTCTCGCATCAGTTACAGTGGAGAAAGTGCAACTCGATGATGAACTTGATACCCGCTTTAAGCCGGGTCTTTACCGACAAACACTAGCGTTCCTCACACAAGACGAAAGCTATTTTTGCACTGTAGAGGCCCAGCTTGTGAATGCAAGAATTTACAGTGAAATAGCAGGCTATGTGGTTTAAGCAATGAAGAAGTTAACTGTCATCAATTCGAGGTCTGGCCAGCTTTCGCTGGCTTCCTTTCGAGAGTTATGGGACTCCCGAGAAATGCTTATGCTTTGGATATGGCGTGATATCAAGGTTAGGTACGCGCAATCTGCGCTCGGGGTTTCTTGGTCCTTGTTTCCTATGCTTTCCCAAGTTTTGATATACACAATGGTATTTGGCAAACTCGTGCGTATTGATTCCGATGGTGCCCCTTATGCGTTGTTTGCTCTTACAGGTGTAGTTCCATGGCTGTTTTTTTCACAGGCACTCAATGCAGTCTCATCATCGGTCTACGGTGCAGGCCCCTTCCTTCAAAAAATATATTTCCCTCGTCTGATACTTCCAATTGCCGCAATGTTTGATAAGTTTTTTGATTTTCTAATCTCTTTTTGCTTGTTGCTTATTTTGTTGGCTTTCTCCGGCGCGTCCTTCAGTATCAGCGTCCTTTTTTTGCCGTTCTTAGTACTGATTATTATGATTGCAGTACTTGGGTTCGGAATGCTTGCAGCGGCAGTGGCAGTGCATTTTCGCGATGTTCTGCACATCATGGGTTATGTGTCCATGGCGCTCATGTACGCGTCTCCGGTTGTATATCCGGTGAGCTTAGTGCCTGCTGAATATCGTTACATTTACAGCTTAAATCCGATGGTTGGTGTTATCGAGGGCTTTCGCTCTGCGTTGCTGGCAACGCGCCCGATGCCTTGGGATCTGATAGCAATTTCGGCATCAGTCGCCTTATGCAGTCTCTTACTAGGTGTTATCTATTTCAAAGCGGCAGAAGCTAAGTTTGCAGATGTGGGATGACCATGGCTGATCACCAAGTAATTTTGCAAGCCAGCGGCCTGTCCAAACGGTACCGAATCGGTTCCCGTTCAAAGAGCCAATTGTCCGGAACTGCTCAATTGCTGAATTTCATCACGCAGCCAGTGCAGCGGTTTAAGAAAATTCGCAGACTGTCGAATTTCGACGACAAAGATTCCGAGCACGATGTAATCTGGGCGTTGAAGGATGTTTCTTTTGAGGTGCGCCGTGGTGAAGTGTTGGGTATCATGGGTGCGAACGGAGCAGGTAAAAGCACTCTTCTCAAAATACTCTCCCGCATCATTACGCCAACCAGTGGCGAGTTCCGCTATGAAGGAACTCTTTCTAGCCTATTGGAAGTTGGGACAGGCTTTAATGGTGAACTTACAGGCCGAGAAAATATCTACCTCAATGGGTCGATTTTGGGGATGCGACGCGCCCAGATCGACAAAGTTTTCGATGAAATTGTCGACTTTTCTGGTGTAGAGCGGTTTATCGATACCCCGGTCAAGCGTTATTCCAGTGGTATGACTGTTCGGCTCGCATTTTCTGTTGCGGCTCATTTGGATCCAGATATTCTTCTACTTGACGAAGTTCTTTCGGTCGGCGATGCCGAGTTTTCTCAAAAGTCTATGCATAAGATGGAAAGCGTGGCTAAGAGTGGACGTACCGTTGTTTTAGTTAGCCACAGTGCGACCGCAGTGGCCCGACTTTGCGATCGGGCTATATTTATCGCCGGTGGCTCAATCGTCGCTAGCGGCTCGGTCGAGCAGATTACCGGGCTATACCTAGGGAACACAGTGCATACGCGGGCCACCAAGATTTGGCATGCCGCAATGGCTCCCTGTGCCGAGGGCTTGGTCAGGCTTCTTTCAGTCCGAATTGTGAACGCCGAACTTGAGCCAATTGAAATTGTCGACGTTCGGCAACGGTTTGGTGTTGAAGTTTGCTTTGAAATTTTGCAACTTGGTCGGGTTGTGCTGCCTGAATTCCAGCTTGTGAATGCAGCGGGCGATATCCTTTTCACATCCATCGAAAACCGGACTGAATGGGGCCATACTCCGCGTGAGCTGGGGTTGTATACATCCACGGGTTGGGTGGAGGGCAACACTTTGAATGAAGGTCGGTATTCTGTAAACACATCACTGTCCTCCCTTGCACCGCGCAACAGTTATTTAACGGAGAACGAGGCACTCTATTTCCAGGTCATTGACCCTTTGGACGGTGACAGTGCGAGGTCCGACTACGGATTGACCCCGCCGGGATATATCAGTCCAAGATTGCAGTGGACCTAAATGCCAATTCCCGACCACAATTTTCAGGAACCCGGTGGAGCATTGTCGAAAAAAAATCGTCTGCTGTTGGTTAGCTTCTCAGAATCCGAAACTGCATTTCTTTCTCGGGCCGCAAGGATACTCTCGGGTTCGGGAGATTGGGACTGTAATTTTTTGATTCTGCATGAACTGGCCAAAGACAACCCCATAGTGGCCGATTTTGATGCCCTAGGTATTGGTTTTTACGCCAATTCCGAGTGGCAGTTTTATGGCGACTATAGCAACAACGAACCGATACCAGTCCTCAATAAATATGATGTTTGGTTAATTGAGTGGTTGCGGGAGCAAAAAAACAGACGCCCTTTTGTGCGTATATTTTTCCCATTCATTTGGGCAGCACTTTTTATCGTCTCGTTGCTTGCACGATTCATTCCTTGGATCTTGAAGTATGGAATGATGAATGCTGTTCGTAAAGTGAATCAAAAGCTAAAGCAGTTTCTACGCTTGAACCACCCCAGAATTCATGATTGGCTTAGAAAGAATGTCGCAGTGCTGAGGTCATTTTGGTATCAAATTCCAAGGAAAACATTTATACGTTTTCTTAGATCGAAACACCCTAAACTCTATAAAAGGCTCAAGGCTATTTCATTTGCTTTAAAGTCTGGTTGGTATGCAACTCCTTGGATATCTGAATACTACTTGAATATGAGAGCGGCCCATGAGGTAAGTCGCCTCACAGGGTATGTAGATGCAGCCAGTCGATTTTTTGCTGAACTGGCTCCAGACGGCATTATTCTGGCCAAGGACTCTGCTTACTACTCTACTACGACATTTATCAAAGCTGCCCGAAACCTCGGTATTTTCAGTGTTGTTATACCTTATGACCGTGCGGACTCAGAGACTCTGGCCAAAGATCGAGTAGGGCAACCTGCTCACGCTATCACATCACAGTCAGCTAAAGAAGTTGCAAAAAAATTTCCATCTTGGGTTTATTTCCATCATTCAGAAGCCCTTCTACTCGTAGAACCGTCAACAGTCTACGCCGTCGAAAAACTCAACCTTGCTCCGCCAAACCCTTGGGGCTATAACAACAGTTTGTGTGACCGAATTTTTTTGGAAACGGAGGAGGACAGGCAACTGTTCTTGCAGAGTGGTGCGCTACCTGATCAGTTGGTCGTGGTCGGGGCCCCCTATATGGATAAGCTTGATGAAATGTTCTCCCAAAGGAGCAAACTGCGGGACCAGTTATGTTCGAGTTTTGGATTCCATCCAGATAAACCTTTTGTCATTGCCTCAGTACCACCCAACAAGGTGTCTCAAAGGTCGAACGAGATCGAATTTCAGAATTACCATTCACTGCTTGAGAAGTGGTCATCTGCGCTCGTCCAGGGCCTAGACTGCAATTTGGTTTATTCGCTGCATCCCTTGACCAAGCCATTTGACGTTGCATTTATGGAAAAAACAGGGGGGAAAATACTGCAGCGTCCTTTGGAAGAATTGCTAGCGGTAGCTGATTTGTATGTGGTTGATTGTTCAAGTACTGCGCGCTGGGCTCGGTATGTGGGCTTGGATGTCATTGACTACGATGTTTACCGCTACAACCTGTGGTTCAACTCTGCCGTTGAAGGCGTACGACACGTAACCAGCTACGCACAATTTCTTGCCGAACTGGTCGTTGCTCGCGAACGCCTGCATAGGCAGTTGCACCAAGCTCCAAGGCCAGAGCACGAATCGCCGAACCAAAGTTTTGGCGAGCGCCTAGGTCAGGAGCTGACAAAACTGCTGAATTTCAATAGCTACAAGGCCTCTCATGTCGTTTAACAGCTTGCAGTTCGCATTATTTTTTCCTGTCATTTTGATGCTTCTGCGCTGGACAGATGGATGGCTGAAACTTTCTATCCTGCTGGCAGGAAATATCATCTTTCTTCAAGTACTGGGGACCCAGCATACGTTTTTTATGCTTTACGTCATTGCCACCAGTTACTTGGCCGGAATACTGATCGAGCGCTTTAGGGGCAGGCGCCAGGGGGAGCTGGTATTTCTTGCCGCTACGGTTATGTTGGTCAGCGCTCCATTGATTTATTTCAAATACCAAGCATTTATCATTTGCTTAATCAAGATGTCCAGCAATCGGTGCGACCCCACCAGCTATATCGAGACCTATTCTCAGGTGCTTCCCCTTGGTATTTCGTTCTATACACTTCAAGCCATCAGTTATATAGTCGATGTTTATTTCGGTCGTACCCGTTGCGAACGAAATCTGCTTTATTTCGCCAATTTCAAATCGTTCTTCCCCCAACTGGTGGCGGGTCCGATTGAGCGGGTTACTACCCTGTTGCCGCAGTTAAAAAAAGACTTTCGCGCCACCGATGCCGATCTGTACGCCGGCTTTTCACTTATGGCTTGGGGATTCTTTAAGAAACTTGTCATCGCGGACAACCTGACAACTATTGTTGATCCGGTTTTTGCAAATCCACAAAACTTCAATGCGGCATCTCTGGCTGTTGCGGTGCTTGCTTTTACTATCCAGATCTATTGTGATTTTTCCGGATACACGGATATCGCAACAGGCGTTGCAAGAATGATGGGCATTCGGTTGTCAATAAATTTCAACAATCCGTATTTCGCCATTTCGATAACTAATTTTTGGCGCCGGTGGCATATCTCGCTGTCGACATGGTTTCGTGATTATGTCTATTTGCCGATAGGGGGCAGTCGAAGTGGTGTTGTGCGTATGTACTTTGGCCTTTCTGCCGTTTTTCTCCTCAGTGGTATTTGGCATGGTGCTAACTTTTCATTCATTACTTGGGCCTTGATCCATCTCTTTTTTCTGGTCTTGGAGAAAGTGAGCGGCACTGTACGACCTGATGAGCCGGTGCACTTAGGACTGGTATCCATCATGCAATGGGCGGTGACGATGTGCATTGTCATGGCTGGCTGGGTGTTCTTTCGCGCAAAAAATGTTGGTGATGGGTTCTACATTTTGAAGACTCTTTTTAATACTTTGCTCGGGTCGTCGGGTGCGATAACCGCGGGTAGTAATGCGATTACGCCGAACTCCATTAGTTTGGCTATTGGTTTCGGTGCAGCCCTGTTCATGTTCGCATGGGAAAATTTTATTTCCCGAAACGACGGTGGTCGCATCCTTAGCAATGAACACATGCGCCGCAGTGGGTTTATTGCGCTTTATTTATTGTTGCTGATTACGCTGGTTGCAGGGAATTTTGGTCGTTCCGCATTTATTTATTTCCAATTCTGAGCGCTCAGAAATTATGAAAAAACTGTCTTTTATATGCATATCAATCGTTTGCATCATCCTCGGCATAAACCTGAGTATCGACCCGGGACACCTTCTTAAGCCTGACGCCCGCCAAAGTGATGAGGCGCGGATTGCAGGAATATTGCTTGCAAATCAGCAGGCAGTGGTGCCCAGTGAAAAAATTGGTTTTGACGAAAGGGTAGCAAGACAAATGTTCTTTGAGCAGAGGTCTAAGACTGACAGTAGCGTGATTTTTGGTAGTTCACGAGTGAGGTATTTCTCAAAAAAGGCATTGAATAACGAGACGCATTTTGTTGACGCAATGAATGCTTCCACTTTAGAGGACCTGGCAGTTCTCACTTACCTACGCGATAAGTACCAACAGTTACCAAAGAAGATTTATATTGCTCTTGATCCGTGGATGATTGAGCAGGCCAATAGTTATGTGCGCCTTGCCCAGATATCCTACCCAGATGCCTTTGTCCAAGCTGTTGAACATTTTCAATTGAGCCTTCCAGCCGGCAGCACCAAGATTTATAAAAATCTAGCTGGAAATGCAAAAAGTCAAATGCGCATACCTATGGCAGATGTCATCAATCGCAACCAAATAACCGGGGATTACAGTGAAGTAGCTATTGGCAAACTTCCATTTGGAGGAATACTTCAGATTAGCTTCGACGGATGGATCGATACCGGGACTCACAACTGGGCGTGGAGAGTTTTGGTAAATGGCGCTACGGCGGATGAGGGTAACTACATGGATAACCTCCAAGGCTCCCCCTCTGCTCACGAATCCAGAACGGTTGTCACCAGTCAACTCGAAGCTAAGGCTGGCGATGTCATCACTCTGGAAATGGCGCATGCCAACAATGAGGGTGCGACTGTCCGTCGTGCTGGGGCGCAAAAATACAATGCAAAGAATTTTTCAGTTCTAGTAAAGTGCGACAACCCTGATGCGAAACCTTTCAAGGGGTGGTTAAACTGTCGGGACTTCCTCAGACCTAGTCATTATCGGAAATACATCCCAATAGCAAAAGAGATGTTGTCTCCTGCGTATTTTCAGCAAAGTCTTAAAAATCTATTTCAGGTTAACGTAGGATCTGCAGGCTCCAAGATTGAAGCAAAGCAAGATTGCTTGCATGTTGCGAAACAGTCTGCCTATATATTTTGCAGTGATGGCAGCGTACCGTGGCCATTGGTAGAGGAATACGACTCACCAAAGGTGGAAAATATCGTCAGAACGATTGATGATGGATTGGTTCCTTTGAAGTCGATTGACGGCAATGCATTGGTACTGCTCCAGCAGATTACTGATTTTTACGTAAGTAAAGGCGCCACTGTGACCTATGTACTTATCCCTGTTCATCCGTTCTCATACGAAAAATGGAAGTCGGAAAATGACAGTAGAGGCTTCATCTTGGCCGAGTCAACCTACCGCAAATATGCCAGCGATCATCAGATTCCTATCGTGGGATCCTATAACCCAACTGTAATCGGTTGCAAGAATACTGACTTCAGGGATTGGGTGCATCCCCTACCACGTTGTACCAATTTGATTGCCACTGAATTGCAACGTTAGTCGCAGTCCTCGTTATCGAACAACTGAGTTAATATGAAAGTACAACGATGTTCAACGGTATAGGTGGAGATACTATCTATGATTTTCTTGATAGCAGTTGCCGCCGACACGAATCACGATTCAAAATTACAACACGTTTATATTTCGTTCGTTCAATGTCAATTCTTATTTTAGAATTATGAATTCTTTTGAGGCTTCAAACAACTTGAGTGCCGCATTATGAATATGATGCCTTCAGATCGCTCGTTTGGTTTTTTTGCATCGGCCGTTTCAACCTTTGCTGGCCTTTACGTTTTTCTCACCAGTCACGGATCAAGCCTCTGGTTGATTTTTTTTCTGTCAGGACTTTTATTGCTGGCAATGACTTTTGCTGCGCCTAAAGTCTTGCGCCCTTTAAACCGTGCTTGGTTTCTATTGGGCGAAATATTGGCGCGTGTTGTAAGTCCATTGGTATTGTTGGTTATTTTCTTTTTCTTGTTAACCCCGATTGGTTTGTTGTTGAGATTGTTTGGTCGCGATGAGTTGCGCCTTCGTAAACAGAAGGTCGGCTCGTGTTGGGTTCCTCGTGAGCAGGCAGAAGTTACCCCCGAATCCTTTAAAAATCAGTATTGAGATACACGTGGACTTTATTAAAGAACTTTTGCGCTTTCTTAGATTCAGAAAAAAACTCTGGTTGGCTCCTGTCATCCTTGTCCTTGTTTTGATTGGAAGTCTCTTGATAGCAGCACAAGGTTCTGTAATGGCTCCATTTATATACACGCTGTTCTGAATCGTGAATATTCTCGGTATCTCGGCTTACTACCATGACGCGGCTGCCTGTTTGGTAACTGACGGCAATATCATTGCAGCGGCTCAGGAAGAAAGATTTACCCGAATAAAGCATGATCCCGCTTTTCCCGGAAATGCTATTAGGTATTGCCTACAAGAAGCGGGCATCAGCGCGATGGACCTGGATTTCGTTGTTTTCTACGACAAGCCATTTCCGAAGTTTGAACGTATCTTTGAAACGTATCTGGCTTTTGCACCCCGTGGTTTCGCCAGTTTCGCAAAGTCATTGCCAGTTTGGCTTAAAGAAAAGCTGTTTCAGAAAACGCTGATCATTAAGGCATTGGAAACTGAATTGGGGAAGGCGGTTGATTGGTCTACTCGTCTGCGCTTTTCTGAGCATCATCTGAGTCACGCAGCCTCTGCATTTTTTCCTTCTCCATTTCAGGACGCTGCTGTATTGACCATGGATGGCGTCGGTGAGTGGGCTACTACCTCGCTTGCCATAGGCTCTGGGAATACTATTTCCATACAAAAGGAAATTTGCTTCCCTAACTCGCTTGGTTTGCTTTATTCTGCTTTCACTTACTACACCGGCTTCAAGGTCAATTCTGGCGAATATAAGCTCATGGGCCTTGCACCTTATGGTGAACCTACATATGTTCAACTGATCAAGGATCACCTGATAGATATAAAGGATGATGGATCATTTCAGCTCAATATGAGCTACTTTGACTATTGCACAGGTCTGACTATGACCAGTTCACGATTCAATGAACTTTTTGGCGGCGTTCCCAGAGTCAGCGAATCGCCTTTGACTCAGAAAGAAATGAATATAGCCGCATCTATTCAAATGGTGACTGAAGAGGTGGTTATCAAAATGGCTCGCGATATTCGCAGATCCACCGGACAGAAAAACCTATGCTTGGCTGGAGGCGTAGCACTCAATTGCGTTGCCAATGGAAAGCTTCATCGAGAAAAGATTTTTGATCAGATCTGGATTCAACCAGCAGCCGGTGACGCGGGTGGGGCCGTTGGAGCTGCATTGGCTGTTTATCACCTCATGCTGAATAATCCTAGAAAAGCAAATTCAAAAGACTCTATGAATGGTTCCTATCTAGGGCCTTCCTATTCACAGTCAGATATTGAACAAAGTCTTCAGGTTGCAGGGGCAGTTTATTCCACCGTTTCCGATGATGAGCTCATCTCTAAAACCGCATTGGCCTTAGCTGAGGGAAAGGCTGTTGGATGGCACCAAGGACGAATGGAGTTTGGTCCCCGAGCCCTAGGAGCGAGATCCATCATCGCGGATCCGCGATCCCCCTATACCCAGAAACAGCTGAACCTTAAAATTAAATTCAGAGAATCATTTCGCCCTTTCGCGCCCAGTATTTTGAGGGAAGACGTTTCAGATTGGTTCGAGATTGACGTTGACAGCCCATACATGCTTATGGTGGCAAATGTCGCGAACAACAGGCGTCTGCCAATAAGCCAAGAAATGGGGGCGTTATCAGGAATATCCAAGTTGAATATCCAACGATCTGAAATTCCTGCAGTGACTCATGTGGATTATTCTGCCCGGATTCAGACCGTGCACGCTGACACTAACTCTCTGTATCACGCATTAATTACAGAATTTAAATTGCAAACAGGCTGCTCAGTACTGGTGAACACTTCTTTTAATGTAAGAGGGGAGCCCATAGTGAATACACCGGAAGATGCTTTTCGATGCTTCATGGGAACTGATATTGACGTATTGGCAGTTGGCAATTGCTTGCTTTACAAAGACCAACAGAAGTCAAGTATGAGGCATCACTATGCGGACAGCTTTAGTCCTGATTGACAAGAATAGAGCACCTTCGCTATCCTGCTTGATCCATCACCATTTGGCAAAGATGTCAAAATTTTCGATTGCACAACACAGGCCGCAATCTACAAAATCAGTTTGATGAGCTTAGAAACTCATAATTTGCTTTGATTGGATAGAATCATCCGAATCCGTACAAACCCAGCTAAGGGACATCTTTGTACATCCGCCAGAGCTCGTTCGAAGCCCAGTGGCGGTAGCGTGGAACAACCCCCTTTAATGACCAGTCGCCGCTCTCAACTCCAAGAAGATACCTACTTTCGGGTTCTTCGCCTTTTGGAAGCTAACCCTGATCTGACCCA
>Ga0187843_10000393_pt1 | contig 32068 bp, 33 predicted proteins | sample SpaLakP09_SKY_43_FD_134516 | JGI IMG/M metagenome (GOLD analysis project Ga0187843, IMG submission 134516) | Oligotrophic lake water microbial communities from Sparkling Lake, Wisconsin, USA - SP09_SKY_43 | ecosystem: Environmental > Aquatic > Freshwater > Lake | place: USA: Sparkling Lake... | reverse complement strand
TTTGCGAGTTTTGACCGCCATCACAATTTCTTCCAAGGAGCAGTTACCCGCCCGCTCGCCCAAACCATTGATGGTGCACTCGACTTGCCTGGCACCGCCTATTTGCACACCAGCCAATGAATTTGCAACAGCCATGCCTAAGTCGTTATGGCAATGCACCGACCAAATCGCCTTATCAGAATTGGGAATGCGCTCACGCAATGTCTTAATGAAAACGCCATACAACTCAGGAATGGCATAGCCAACGGTATCAGGGACATTGATGGTGGTCGCGCCCTCATCAATCACTGCTTCCAAAATGCGGCATAAAAAATCCATATCGCTTCGGTAGCCATCTTCAGGGCTGAACTCAACATCAGCGACCAAGTTGCGCGCAAACCGCACCGACTGCTTGGCTTGCTCGAACACCTGATCGGGGGTCATACGAAGTTTCTTCTCCATGTGCAAAGCTGAGGTTGCAATGAAGGTGTGTATGCGCGAATGTTTGGCACCTTTTAAAGCCTCAGCTGCGCGTGAAATGTCTCGGTCATTGGCGCGAGACAAAGAACATACTGTCGACTCGGTAATCGCATTGGCAATCGCTTTGACAGCTTCAAAATCACCGTCTGAACTGGCAGCAAAACCCGCTTCAATGATGTCGACGCGTAAGCGCTCGAGTTGTCTGGCAATACGCAGTTTTTCGTCTCGCGTCATGGACGCGCCTGGGGACTGCTCACCATCACGCAAAGTGGTGTCAAAAATAATTAATTTGTCAGCCATTCTTAAGCTCCTGAGAATTCAAACATCCAATGCCGAAATTAAAGCGTAGTGAAAAAAGGCCTGTTGCAGAAAATCTAAAACAATGTCTCAGTGCAGACCTTTTTCATCGGGCTCTTCGGTTGACGTACTGATAACACTGGTGGGTATGCCCTTATAACGTCGCCAAACATAAACCACATACCCGCTGGTGCCATAAACCAAAAAAAGGCTGAACAAGACGGTAGGCGGATGAATATTGATCAAGGCAATGATCAGCGCAAAAGAGACGATGACTGCAAATGGAACGCTTTTGCGCATTTGGAAGTCTTTGAAACTGTAGAACGGCAAATTGCTGACCATGGTCAAGCCTGAATAAAGAATCACAGCAAACATGACCCAGCGGTTATCCACGGGAGAAAACCCCATATCGGTCATGAGCCAGATAAAACCCAGCACCAAAGCCGCCGCCGCAGGAGACGGCAGACCTTGAAAAAACCGCTTGTCTACCGAGGTGGTGTTCACATTGAAACGGGCCAAGCGCAAAGCCGCACACGCACAATAGATAAACGCGGCAAACCAACCCCAACGCCCCAAGTCTTTCAACGCCCACTCGTAAGTGATGAGCGCAGGCGCAGCACCAAAAGAGACCATATCGGCCAAGGAATCCATTTGGGCACCAAACTCGGTTTGGGTATTGGTCATACGGGCTACGCGTCCGTCCAAACTGTCCAACACAATCGCGCAAAACACACCGATGGCAGAAGCCTCAAACTGGTTATTCATCGCCATCACAATGGCGTAAAACCCACCAAACAAAGCCGCGAGCGTGAATAAATTGGGCAGCACATAAATGCCCTTGCGCAAGCGACTTTGCGGTTCTTCGATTGAATCTTCTGTGTCAGGCATATGAGTTGGGTTTACAGAGTTGCCAGAACGGTGGAAGTAGCGCTGACTTTGTCGCCAGGCGCCACCAAAGGAACAGCCGTCAAGGGCAAATATACATCCACCCTCGAACCAAAGCGTATAAAGCCATAGCGCTCACCTTTGCTTAAGACATGGGAAGCTTCTACATAGCAAAGAATGCGTCGGGCGATGAGACCGGCCACCTGCACCAGTGTCACCACGTGTACTTGGCCATCAACCACCGCGTCAATGATCACGGCATTGCGCTCATTTTCCGAAGAAGCTTTGTCTAAATCCGCATTCACAAACAAGCCAGGAAAATACTGCACACTGCGCACCGTTCCGTTGACACTGGCGCGGTTGCTGTGGACATTGAACACGTTCATGAACACTGATGAGCAGGGCATCACGATCAGCATACGGATCTCTGACTTTTTCAACTTTCACAATCCGACCATCGGCTGGAGACAAAACAGCATTGCTTTGTTCTGGCACCCAACGAGGCGGATCACGAAAAAACTGAATGACAAAAATAGAAACCAGATAAAAAAGGATGGTGACAAACCCAACACCCCAAAGCATGGTCGCCAACAGACTCAGCACAAGTGACAAGCCTATGAACGGCCATCCTTCACGTGCCAAGATCGGATGTGGATAGTGGTTCATCAGTTACGGGTCTGATCGACCAGTTTGTTTTTGGCAATCCAAGGCATCATGGCGCGCAGCTGGGCACCCACAACTTCAATGGAATGGTCGGCGGTCAAACGCCTGCGCGCTGTCATGCTGGGGTAGCCAGTTCGGCCTTCCAAAATGAACATCTTGGCGTATTCACCGGTTTGAATGCGCTTTAAAGCGTTGCGCATGGCCACACGAGATTCTTCGTTGATGACTTCAGGGCCAGTGACATATTCGCCGTACTCAGCATTGTTGGAAATCGAGTAATTCATGTTTGCAATGCCGCCTTCATAGATCAGGTCGACAATCAATTTCAATTCATGCAAGCACTCGAAGTAAGCCATTTCAGGGGCGTAACCTGCTTCCACCAAAGTCTCATAACCCATCTTGATTAATTCGACTGCACCACCGCACAACACGGTTTGCTCGCCGAACAAATCTGTTTCGGTTTCTTCACGGAAATTGGTTTCAATGATGCCGGCTTTGCCGCCACCGTTGGCCATGGCGTAGCTCAGTGCCAAGTCGCGGGCTTTACCGCTTTTATCTTGATGAATAGCGATCAGATGCGGAACACCACCGCCTTGGGTGTAGGTCGAGCGCACAGTGTGGCCAGGCGCTTTGGGAGCCACCATCCAGACGTCGAGGTCAGCACGCGGAATCACTTGGTTGTAATGCACATTGAAACCATGGGCGAAAACCAAAGAAGCACCTTGCTTGATATGGGGGGCTATATTGTTGTTGTAAACCTCAGAAATTTGCTCGTCGGGCAACAAAATCATGACAACGTCAGCTGCCTTGACAGCATCATTGACTTCCATGACGTTCAGGCCAGCTTTGCCAACCTTGTCCCAAGATGCGCCGCCTTTTCGCAGACCGACGACCACTTTGATGCCGCTGTCATTGAGGTTTTGGGCGTGTGCATGACCTTGGGAACCGTAACCAATGATGGCTACAGTTTTGCCCTTGATGAGGCTTAAATCACAGTCTTTGTCGTAATAGACTTTCATGGGGGTTCTCCTTAAAAATAGTGGTAATTAAACACGCAAGACGCGTTCGCCGCGTCCAATGCCACATGCGCCCGTGCGCACAGTTTCCAAAATAGCGCTGCGCTCGATAGCCTCTAAAAAAGCATCGTTTTTAGCCACATCGCCGGTCAGTTCTATGGTGTAACTTTTGTCCGTCACATCAATCACACGGCCACGAAAAATATCGGCCATGCGTTTCATTTCTTCGCGCTCTTTGCCCACCGCACGCACTTTAACCATCATCAATTCACGCTCGGTATAAGCGCCTTCGGTTAAGTCGACCACCTTGACCACTTCAATCAGTCGGTTAAGGTGTTTGGTGATTTGCTCGATCACATCATCCGAACCCGAGGTCTGCAATGTGATGCGTGACAAACTGGGGTCTTCGGTGGGAGCAACTGTCAGTGACTCAATGTTGTAGCCCCGCGCAGAGAACAAGCCGACCACCCTGGACAAAGCGCCAGGCTCGTTTTCAATCAATACTGCAATGATGTGTTTCATAGGGGATTCCTCTTTTCGCAACCCTCCCCTGCGGGCGGTAACCTGCAGGCTTGGTTGTCAATAGATTCGTCTGAAAGTAATGGGTAAAGGTTAAAGGTCTTCGCTGCCCAAAAGCATTTCAGTGATGCCTTTGCCAGCTTGAACCATGGGGAAAACATTTTCGGTAGGGTCGGTACGGAAATCCATGAAGACGGTTCTGTCTTTGAGTTTTCGCGCCTCGCGCAGTGCTGGCTCTACGTCCTCAGGCCGCTCAATGAGCATGCCCACATGGCCATAGGCCTCGGCCAATTTGACAAAATCGGGCAATGCATCCATGTAACTGTGGCTGTAGCGGCCCGAATATTCAATCTCTTGCCACTGCCTGACCATGCCCAAAAAACGGTTGTTCAAGGCAACAATCTTGATGGGCGTGTTGTACTGCAGGCAAGTAGAAAGCTCTTGAATACACATTTGCACAGAGCCCTCGCCAGTGACGCAATAAACCTCGCTGTCTGGCTTGGCCAATTTGATACCCATGGCGTAAGGAATACCTACACCCATGGTCCCTAAGCCGCCAGAGTTGATCCAGCGACGCGGTTGGTCAAAGCGGTAATACTGCGCAGCCCACATTTGATGCTGCCCCACATCGGAAGTGATGTAAGCGTCAGCATCTTTGGTCATATTCCACAAAGTTTCGACCACATACTGGGGCTTGATAACGTCGGAGCTGCCAAGGTCATATTTCAAACAATCTCTGGAGCGCCATGCTTCAATGGTTTCCCACCAAGCAGCCAAGCCTTTAGCCTCAGGCCTGACAGGAGACTCCTTCAACATCGCCAGCATTTCTGTCAGCACTTCCTTGACATCACCCACGATGGGAATATCAACTTTGACGCGCTTGGAAATACTCGAGGGGTCAATATCAATATGAATAATCTTGCGCTCGTTTTGCGCGAAATGTTTGGGGTTGCCAATCACGCGATCATCAAAACGTGCGCCCACGGCTAACAACACATCGCAGTTTTGCATGGCGTTATTGGCTTCGATGGTGCCATGCATGCCAAGCATGCCTAGGAACTTTCTGTCGCTGGCCGGATAAGCGCCCAGGCCCATCAAGGTGTTGGTACAGGGATAGCCCAATGTATCTACCAAGACACGCAATTCGGCTGAAGCCTCGCTCATTAAAACGCCACCACCGGTGTAAATAAACGGTCTTTTGGCAGCTATCAGCAGTTGCAATGCCTTGCGAATTTGTCCGCTATGCCCTTTGCGAACAGGGGTGTAGGAACGCATCTCCACAGATGTGGGATAGCCGTTATAGATGGTTTTTTTGAACGAGACATCCTTAGGAATGTCCACCACCACAGGTCCAGGTCGGCCTGTGCGCGCAATATGAAAGGCCTTCTTCATAATCTCGGCCATATCGCGCACGTCTTTGACCAAAAAATTGTGCTTCACGATGGGGCGGGTAATGCCCACGGTGTCGCACTCTTGAAAAGCATCCAGACCGATGGCATGCGTGGGAACCTGTCCCGTGATGATGACCATGGGGATGCTGTCCATATAGGCAGTCGCAATACCTGTGACCGCATTGGTCACACCAGGACCCGAGGTCACCAGCGCAACGCCCACTTCGCCTGTGGCGCGGGCATAGCCATCAGCGGCATGGACAGCTGCCTGCTCATGCCGAACAAGCACATGTTCTATGGTGTTTTGTTTGTAAAGCGCGTCGTAAATATGCAAGACCGCGCCACCAGGGTAGCCCCAAACAAACTGAACACCTTCAGCCTGAAGCGACTTGACCAAAATGTCAGAGCCGTTGATTTCGATGGGGGTTTGACTCAGCGCACTGGCTTGAGCGGCGGATTGGAGTTCCGCTTTGGACATTTCCATGATGTAACCTTTGTGAATTTCTTAATGAAAAAACTAGGGTGCCTTTTTGCATCTTCTTGTGGAAGTGCATCAAGACTTTGGATTTCAAGCTACAGGCGTTTCACACCAAACTTGAACCCTTTTAGTTCGAGAGCCAATTATTATGACACTGAAACCCACAGATTTACCCCGATCCGCCATGATTGGGGTGAAATGCCATAATGAAAAACAGCATTTCAAGTTTTCCGCACCCATATTCGCGCAAGGCACAACCTTTTTTAATCATCCTTGGCTTCAGATAAAGAACTATCAGATTTTCTGGTGGGCATAGAAAAACGCGCGTTCAAGCGCACCGTCTTTCATGTTCGGGATGACGAGTCTGCGCTTGATATTGTGCAAGACAGCATGATGAAGTTGGCTGAACACTACGGTGATAAACCGGTGGCTGAGCTGCCCATGCTGTTCCAGCGGATCTTGTCAAATACAACTTTGGACTGGTTCAGACGACAAAAAACCCGCAAAGCGCTTTTTTCCAATTTCAGTGATTTTGGAAGCGGTAAAGATGATGATGAATTTGATGTGTTAGAGGTCTTAACTTCGCATTTGGCAACCGAAAGCGCCTTGGATGAATTCGTAAGAACTAAAACCTTTGAAGAAATCGAGAAAGAAATACAAAATTTACCAGGGCGTCAACGAGAAGCCTTCTTACTGCGTTATTGGGAGGACTTGGATGTGGCTGAAACTGCAGCAGCCATGGGATGTTCAGAGGGAAGTGTTAAAACTCACTGCTCCAGAGCCATCCAGTCCTTGTTCAAAGCTTTGGATTCCAAGGGTATACGACCATGAATAACTTATCAAACTCCACTTTGGTTCAAGATCGACTTGGGCGGCGTTTTGCGCAAGTGCTAGAAAAAAACTCAGAGCTACCTTATGAGGTTTCCGAGCGCTTACGTGCTGCACGCATGCGAGCCCTGTCTGTTCGACGCGTTTCTCAAACTCAGTTGCAAACTGCCCAAGACATTCAATCTCAAAACGGCCTTGCACTGCTGAAATTCCCCTCACAAATTCACTTTTTTTTACAAACTTTTGGCTCTATATTGCCATTACTGGCCCTCATCGTGGGTCTGGTCTTTATCCACGATTTCCACAACGACCAAAATGCACTTGAGCTTGCTGAGGTCGACTCAGCTCTCTTAACGGACGATTTGCCGCCAAGCGCCTATACAGACCCTTCTTTCCTTGACTATTTAAAATACGAAGTCAGTTCACCGCAAAACTAATACTGTGTTCATGCGCTTTCCACTTTTCCCAACTTGGCTTTTACGAAAGCTGGGCGTTTCTTTGGGCTTGGTTTTGCTTTTGGGTGTTCCCCTTTTTTCTCTGGCTAACGATGTCACTGACAAGCCAGCCAAGCCAGCCAAGCCAGCCAGCAGTTTAGAAAGCTCACCCACTTGGGCGAATCTGAGCGCGGCTCAAAAGAAAGCCTTGCTACCTTTGGAAAATCTTTGGCCTACGCTTGAAGTTAACCGCAAAAGAAAATGGCTGGCCTTTGCACAAAATTTTGCTGACATGCCCGAAGCCTCACAAGCCATCGCCCAAGAACGCATGCGCGATTGGGCCGCACTCAGCCATCAACAACGTACGCAAGCTCGATTAAATTTTGCCCATACGCAGCAATTGTCAAGCGATGAAAAGATGGCTAAATGGGAGGCCTTCCAATCACTCAGCGAAGACGCCAAGCAAAAACTCCCCTCTTCTCGCCCGCGTCCGCCCAAGGGTGCCGCCGTTGCAGCCAAGCCTATTTCGCCAGATAAACTCACAAGTACGCCTGTGAAAAAAGAGGGCCAAGGCACTTCTCCACGAATTGACACTGGGCAACTCAACCCTTTTACCTTGCTGCCATCAAATCTTCAGGCTTCTAACCGGCCCACTGCGGTTCAATGAAGACTGCATTTAAACCCGAGCCTCTACTCACCGTCACTGAACTGCCCACCGCCTCTTTGTTCAGACGCATGAGCTGTTGGCTGTATGAAGGCATGCTGCTGTTTGGCGTTATTTTCATCGCGGGCTATCTTTTTGGAGCACTCAGCCAAACACGACATGCCATGCACAACCGTCTTGGACTTCAAGTTTTTGTGTTTTTAGTCTTGGCACTTTATTTCACATTTTTTTGGCATAAAGGCCAAACTCTGGCCATGAAGACTTGGCACCTGAAAATCGTCACGCTTGATGGGAAATCTCTGACCCAAAAACAAGGTTTGATCAGGTTTTTTTACGCATGGATTTGGTTTGTTCCGCCACTCCTGATGGCAGGCGTGCTCGGTTGGTCCAGCCTGCAAGGCCTAGGTGCCGTGATGATTTGGATCCCTTTGTGGGCCAGCCTCAGCAAGTTTCATTCAGACAAACAGTTTTGGCACGACCATTGGGCGCATACCCGCGTGGTGGATGCACGCAGCCAAATGAGCCCGACTGCCCCCACAATACCGACATGAAACCCGCTTTCTCTCTTTGCGTTTACTGCGGTTCGCGCCAAGGCTCGCTAGAAATTTATGAACAAACCGCAAAAGCTGTAGGGCAATGGATTGGTCGCCACCAAGGCCAACTGGTTTACGGCGGAGGAAACAGCGGCTTGATGGGCGTAGTGGCTTTAGCGACCCAACAAGCAGGCGGTAGAGTCGTTGGCATCATCCCGCATGCCTTGGCAGAAAAAGAGCTCGCCCGAGATGACTGCGACGAGTTTCATTTGGTTGACAACATGCACCAACGCAAGCACATGATGGCTGAACGGGCCGATGCTTTTCTTGCCCTGCCAGGTGGCATTGGAACGTTTGAAGAATTTTTTGAAGTGTGGACCTGGAAGCAACTGGGCTACCACAACAAACCGATTGGATTGCTCAATGTAGACGGTTATTACGATGGCCTATTGGCGTTCATGGATAACACCGTTAATAAAGACTTTGTATCGGAATGGCAAATGGCGTTGATTCATCAGTCTTCAGACTTGGAAAAACTGCTCCCCTTGCTGGTGCAAGACGCCGGCCTGTCTGAGGGTAAGGGCTTGGACGCAATTTAAACCGCAGATTCGTCTGTCTCGCCGGTGCGAATGCGAACAACGCGCTCGACAGCGGAGACAAAAATTTTCCCGTCGCCAATTTTTCCCGTTCGAGCTGCGGTCACGATAGCGTCAACACAGCGGTCTACATCATCGGTCTTGACCACTACCTCGACTTTCACCTTAGGCAAAAAATCTACGACGTATTCAGCACCACGGTAGAGCTCGGTGTGACCTTTTTGGCGCCCGAAACCTTTAACCTCGGTGACCGTCAGGCCTGTAACGCCGCATTCAGCTAGAGCTTCGCGAACTTCTTCAAGTTTGAATGGTTTGATAACTGCGGTGATTTGTTTCATGTTGAATTTCCTAGGAGCACAGAAAAAATGATTTGTCAGGAACGGAATTGACTGGTTATAGGATAACGCCAATCCTTGCCAAAGCCTCTGTGGGTAATACGGATACCGATAGGCGCTTGACGCCGCTTGTATTCGTTGACCCGAATTAAACGCGTGACTTTTTCCACATCCGCCAAGGCAAAACCAGCCGCAACGATTTCTTGTGCGCTTTGGTCTTGCTCCATATAGCGCGACAAAATCGCGTCCAGCACTTCATAGGGCGGCAAGCTGTCTTGGTCGGTTTGCTCGGGTCGCAACTCTGCACTGGGTGCACGCGTGATGATGCGCTCAGGGATAGGCGAAGCACCTCGGGCGTAGGGGTCATGCTGATTGCGCCAAGTTGCAAGGTGATAAACCAAGGTTTTTGCCACATCTTTGATGACAGCAAAACCACCCGCCATGTCGCCATACAAAGTGCAATAACCGGTAGCCATTTCGCTTTTATTGCCCGTTGTCAGCACCATGGCGCCATGCTTGTTGGACAAAGCCATCAATAAGGTACCGCGAATACGTGCTTGAATATTTTCTTCTGTGGCATCTAGAGGTAAGCCTAAAAAGTCGGCTTGCAGGGTTTGCAAGAAAGCATCAAACATGGGAGTGATAGATTTTTCGTCATAGCGAACCCCCATTCTTTGCGCCATGTCTCTCGCATCCAAGAGGCTGATATCGGCGGTGTAGGGGGAAGGCATCATGACGCAGCGCACATTTTCTGGGCCTATGGCATCTACCGCAATTGCCAGCACCACAGCCGAATCGATGCCGCCAGACAAACCAATCAGTGCCCCAGGAAAATGGTTCTTGCCAAGGTAATCTCGAACGCCCAACACCAGCGCATCCCATACTTCAGCCAAGGCAGTTGGCAAAGGTGCCATCGACGATTGCAACAACAATTGCTCACCCTCAGATTGAAGCGTAATCTGCAAATCATCTTCAACAAAACCCTTGGCACGACCGGCCATGACGCCGCTGGCCTGCAGTGCAAACGAGCGGCCCTCAAACACCACTTCGTCTTGGCCTCCCACCAAATGCGCATACACCAATGGCAAGTTTGTCGACAAACAACGCTCGCGCATTTTGTCTTCGCGTTCTTGCGCTTTGCCCATGTGAAAGGGAGAGGCATTGATGACGGCCAAAACCTGTGCGCCGGCGGCCTTGGCCTCTTGTGCGGGTTGCTCAAACCAAGCATCCTCACAAATCAATAAACCGACTTTGATGCCTTGCACCTCAAACACACAAGGTGCAGTACCCGGCTTGAAATAGCGACGCTCGTCGAAGACTTGGTAATTGGGCAATTCGCGTTTGGCGTAACTGGCCACCACCCTGCCCTCGCACAACACCGAAGCCATGTTGAAACGCAAACTGACTGCCACCGAACGGGTTCGCTCATGATGACCACTGGGGTGTCCCACCACCACATGCATACCTTTTAAATCAGCTAACTCTTGCCGGACAACATCGAGGGCTTGATCACAGGCTGCAATGAATGAAGCGCGTAAAAACAAATCTTCAGCTGCATAGCCGCAAATGGACAGTTCGGGGGTAAGCAATAACCTAACACCTCGCGCATAAGCAGTGCGTGCAGCACCGATGATTTTGCGGGCATTACCCGCCATATCACCTACGGTGAAATTAAGCTGGGCTACACTGAGTTCAAGCGTCATGGGTCATATGCAAAAAGAGCTTCACGATTATGGCATCCGGGTGCATAAGCATCCCGCTGAGATAGCCGCCACCGACTGGGACAATTTGCTGGCCTTGCAGCACAACCCCACCCCGTTCATGCAACATGCCTATTTGCTGGCTATGCACGAGAGCCGCAGCGCCTTCGCAGCCACCGGATGGCAAGCGCGTTTCATCAGTTTATGGGTGGGTGATGAATTGCAAGCCGCTTGTCCTATGTATTTGAAAGACCACTCTTACGGCGAGTATGTGTTTGACTGGGCTTGGGCCAATGCCTATCACCAACACGGCCTCAACTACTATCCCAAGGCGCTGATTGCCGTGCCATTCACGCCGGTCCCGGGGACTCGGCTTTTGGCGCGCAACCCGCAGGCAAGGCAAAGCTTGTTGCAAGCCGCTGTTGATTGGTGTCAAGAAGAAAAACTCTCCTCGCTGCATCTGTTGTTTGGCAGCAGTGAAGACCTAGCGGCCAGCCAAAACCTAGGCCTGCTGCAAAGACAGACGGTTCAATTTCATTGGCAAAACCAAAATTGGACTGACTTTGAAGATTTTTTAGCCAGTCTGAACCAAGAAAAAAGAAAAAAAATCCGCCAAGAACGTCGCCGTGTGACGGATGCAGGTGTGCGTTTTCGCTGGGCCCTAGGCACTGATATCAGCACACAAGACTGGGCTTTTTTCTACAGTTGCTATAAACGCACTTACCTAGAGCACGGCAATGCGCCCTATCTGACGCCCGATTTTTTTCAGCGTATGCAAAGCACATGCGCAGAGAACTGGTTGCTGTTCATTGCCGAACGAGAAGGTCAACCCATCGCCAGCAGTTTGATAGGTATCCAAGGTTTGGACAGTGGCCAAGCGGTGGCTTACGGACGCTATTGGGGTGCGCTTGAGCGCGTCGATTGCCTGCACTTTGAAGCCTGCTATTACCAACCATTACAGTGGTGCATCGAACACCAAGTGCAGCGCTTTGAAGGCGGCGCACAAGGCGAACACAAAATGGCCAGAGCTTTGATGCCTGTCAGCACGTACAGTGCCCACTGGTTGGCCGACTCACGCTTTGCCAATGCGGTTGAAAATTTTCTAGAGCGCGAAGGCGCAGGGGTAGACAACTATCTGGCTCACTTGGAAGAGCGCAATCCTTTTAAGCGTGAGCTTTGAGGTAATTGGCCAAGCCTTCGGTGATTTCTTGCATAGCCCCCTGTGGGCCTTCCCAGCCCAACACTTTGACCCACTTGCCTTCTTCCAAATCTTTGTAATGCTCAAAGAAATGGGCAATGGTTTTCAAGCGCATGGGGTTCAAGTCTTCGGGCTTTTGCCACTGGGTGTATATAGACAAAATTCTGTCTGTGGGCACTGCCAGCACCTTGCCGTCCATGCCGGCTTCGTCTTCCATTTTCAAAATACCAATGGGCCGGCACGGCACAACCACGCCAGGAATTAAGGGCACGGGCGTGATCACCAATACATCCACTGGGTCGCCGTCGCCACTGATGGTCTTTGGCACATAGCCATAGTTGGTGGGGTAATGCATGGCCGTGCTCATGAAGCGGTCTACAAAAATAGCGCCGGTTTCCTTGTCCACCTCGTATTTGATGGGGTCAGCATTCATCGGTATTTCGATGATCACGTTGAATTCATGGGGGACGTTCTTGCCTGCGGTAACGTTATCGAGTGACATATTGATCTGTAAGAGTTAAAAAAAAAGGTTTGCGCCTATCGTTAACCCTAAGTTTAACCTGCTCTACCTCAAAAACCCTGTTCTGAATCACTTACATTCGCGGGGTTGGCCAATCACTGGAGCTGTGTGCAGCGAGTGAGGAAGCAACGCAACGGTGGTGTTCAAGCAACCCGAGTGCGTGGCACCTACCTCTCATGCGAAACAACTCAAGGAGAATTTATGTCAGCCAATTCAGCGCTAATATTTGCGCTAGCCTGCGGCCTTATTGCAGTAATTTATGGTGTCTGGGCCCGCAGCTGGATTCTTTCCCAAGATGCAGGTAACGCCAGAATGCAAGAAATTGCAGCGGCCATTCAAACCGGTGCAGCGGCCTATTTGTCGCGGCAATACAAAACCATCGCCATAGTTGGCGTGGTACTGGCCGTACTTATTGCTTACTTCCTCGACCCCTTAAGCGCTGGCGGCTTTGTGCTCGGTGCGGTGCTCTCGGGTGCTTGCGGTTTTATCGGCATGAACGTATCGGTGCGTGCCAATGTGCGTACCGCGCAAGCTGCGACCAAAGGCATTGGCCCCGCGCTTGACGTCGCTTTTCGTGGCGGCGCAATCACCGGCATGCTGGTGGTCGGCCTTGGCCTTTTGGGCGTGACAGGTTTTTACTGGTACCTCACCTCGGCAGGCGTGCCCGCAGACGGTAAAGCGCTCGCTGGCATGCTCAATCCGCTGATTGGCTTCGCCTTCGGCTCTTCGCTGATCTCAATCTTCGCCCGTTTGGGCGGCGGCATTTTCACCAAAGGCGCTGATGTGGGTGCCGACTTGGTGGGCAAAGTTGAAGCGGGTATTCCTGAAGATGATCCGCGCAACCCTGCGGTGATCGCCGACAACGTGGGCGACAACGTGGGCGATTGCGCCGGCATGGCAGCTGATTTGTTCGAGACCTATGCCGTGACCCTGATCGCCACCATGGTGCTGGGTGCTTTGCTGGCCGGTACCGCTGGCCCTAACATGGTGCTCTACCCTCTCATATTGGGCGGCGTGTCCATCGTGGCTTCCATCATTGGTTGCTTCTTTGTCAAGGCAAGCCCTGGCATGACGAATGTGATGCCTGCGCTTTACAAAGGTTTGGCTGTGGCTGGCGTGTTGTCACTGATTGCGTTTTACTTTGTAACCCAGATGATGTTTCCTGCGCCTATTGCCTTGCCTGATGGCACTGCTTTAAGCGCCAGTGGATTGTTTGGCGCTTGTGCAGTTGGCTTGATTCTGACTGGCGCACTGGTCTGGATCACCGAGTACTACACCGGCACCCAATACCCGCCTGTGCAGCATATTGCGCAAGCATCGACCACCGGTCATGGCACCAACATCATTGCCGGCTTGGGCGTGTCCATGCGCTCTACCGCTTGGCCCGTGCTGTTTGTGTGTGCCGCAATTTACAGCGCCTATGACCTAGGAGGCTTGTATGGCATCGCTATTGCTGCCACTTCCATGTTGAGTATGGCCGGCATCGTGGTCGCCTTGGACGCCTACGGCCCCATCACCGACAACGCCGGCGGCATTGCCGAAATGGCTGAACTGCCCGCCAGTGTGCGCGACATCACCGACCCACTTGACGCGGTGGGTAACACCACCAAAGCGGTAACCAAAGGCTACGCCATCGGCTCTGCTGGCCTGGCAGCGTTGGTGCTGTTTGCCGACTACACCCACAAACTTGAGGGACTGGGCGCTCAAATCACCTTTGACTTGAGCGATCCTAAAGTCATCATCGGCTTGTTCATCGGTGGACTGATTCCTTACCTTTTCGGTGCGATGGCGATGGAGGCTGTGGGCCGCGCCGCCGGTGCGGTGGTGGTTGAGGTGCGCCGTCAGTTCCGGGAAATCAAAGGCATCATGGACGGCACCGGCAAGCCCGAGTACGACACGGCGGTGGACATGTTGACCACAGCGGCGATCAAAGAAATGATGATGCCAAGTCTGTTACCCGTGGTCGCGCCTATTGTGGTTGGCTTGGTTCTAGGCCCTGCTGCTTTGGGCGGCTTGCTGATGGGCACCATCGTTACCGGTTTGTTTGTGGCAATTTCCATGTGTACCGGTGGCGGTGCATGGGACAACGCCAAGAAATACATCGAAGACGGAAACCATGGCGGCAAAGGCTCTGAGACCCACAAGGCAGCAGTGACCGGCGACACCGTGGGTGACCCGTACAAGGACACCGCCGGCCCTGCGATCAACCCCTTGATCAAGATCATCAACATCGTGGCGCTGCTGATCGTGCCGGTGATGATGCAAATACACGGCTGAGTCGGCACTCTTCAAAGTCACGTTGACGCCGCCCGCCATGGGGATTCATTTTGCTGCTCTTTCGCTCACAAAATGGTCCCCAGGCCGTGCGGCTCTGACAAGACCCGCTTCGGCGGGTTTTTTTTAAGCGCGAGGCGTTGACGGTCGCGTAAAAACGTCTTACGATACGTCTTACTTTTTCACAACGCCAAACCATGAAAACCGTCACACTTTCTAGCAAGGGGCAATGCATCATCCCCAAATCCATACGGCACGACGCCCAACTTGCAGCAGGCTCTGAGCTTGAAATCAGCTGGATAGATGGCGAAATCAGGTTAAGACCTTTGGCAAAACAAGAGACAACGCAGTTGACCCAAGTATCCGGTTGCCTTTACAAGCCGGAACGCAAGCGGCTCAGTGATGCAGATACACAAGCAGCCATCAAGCAACAACTCAAAAAACGCCATGCGCCATGAAAGCTCTAGACACCAATGTTTTGGCACGTCTGTTGTTAAAAGATGACCTAACGCAATTTAAAAAGGCTCAAGCCCTGCTAGCCTCAGATGAGCAATTCACGGCTCCCGTCACAGTCATGTTGGAATTGGTGTGGGTTTTGGAGTCAAACAACTGCACTCCTAGCGAGATTTGCCATGGTCTTGGTCTGTTAATGAATTTACATAATTTCAAACCCGCTCACGAACACGTGATCCGAAAAGCTCTCACAGCCTATGCCAACGGCCTGGACTTCGCCGATGCGCTTCACCTCGGACTGAGCCAAAAGGAGGAGATCTTTCTGACCTTTGATAAATCTTTTGTGAAGCATGCCTCACAAATGAATCAACTTCCTGCGGTTCAGATGGCTAAGTAGCTCTTCGTGGAAGCTAAGACAGCCACAATTAATTGGGATCTGACCCCAATTAACCATCAGGCAAAATACCCGCATGACAGAACGTGTGATCCCCCTGCTCGACCAACGCAACCGGCCTGCCCTGTTGCCAGCCACTGCCATCGTCCCCAATGGACTGCTGGGCGACCAACGCGGCCGCCCGTTGCGCGACTTGCGCATCAGCGTGACCGATCGGTGCAACTTCCGCTGCAACTACTGCATGCCCAAGGAAGTGTTCGATAGCGATTACAAATACCTGCCGCACTCCTCGCTTTTAAGCTTCGAGGAAATCACCCGCATCGCCAGCCTGTTTGTGGCACACGGGGTGCAAAAGCTGCGCCTCACCGGTGGCGAGCCCTTGTTGCGCAAAAACTTGGAAGTACTGATAGAACAACTCGCCGTGCTGCGCACGCCCGAGGGCAAGCCGCTTGACCTGACCCTCACCACTAACGGCTCGCTGCTGCGTCGCAAAGCCGCAGGCTTGAAGGCGGCTGGTTTACAGCGTGTAACCATCAGCTTGGATGGTTTGGACGACGCCATTTTTCGCGCCATGAACGATGTGGACTTCCCTGTGGCCGATGTGCTTGACGGCATTGAAGCCGCCAAAGAAGCCGGTTTAGGCCAAGACGACAAGGGTGGCTTCAGCGGCTTGAAAATCAATATGGTGGTGAAGAAAAGCACCAACCTGAGCGAAATCATTCCCATGGCGCGCCACTTCCGAGGCAGCGGTATCACCCTGCGATTTATTGAGTACATGGATGTGGGTGAGACCAACGGCTGGCAAATGGACGAGGTGCTGCCCTCAGCCGATCTCATCACATTGCTGCAAACCGAGTTCCCGCTGGTGCCGCTGGAAGCCTCTGCACCCGGAGAAACCGCTCAGCGCTGGGGCTATGCCAACGACCAGGGTGTCTTCGATCCCAGCTTGGGCGAGGTGGGCGTCATCAGCAGCGTCACACAAGCTTTTTGCGGTGACTGCAACCGCGCTCGCTTGTCTACAGAAGGTCAGCTGTACCTTTGCTTGTTTGCTGCACAAGGCCACGATTTGCGTAGCCTGATGCGCAACGGTGCGCCTGACGCCGACATCGCCTCAGCGATTGGCCTCATTTGGAACCAGCGTGATGACCGCTACTCGGAGTTGCGTGGCCAAAACCTGCAACCGCAGCCAGTTCCAGGGCAAAAACGCGTCGAGATGAGCTATATAGGCGGCTGAGCCCTAGGCTAGATGTTGCTCAGTCATCCCACCTCGCAAGACATCACCGGCTGGGTATTGGCTGGCGGACAAGGTCAGCGCATGGGCGGGGCGGACAAAGGCTTACAACTGTTTCAAGGCCAAGCTTTGGCCTTGAGAGCAGCACAACGCCTAGCGCCCCAAGTTCATGTGGTCAAACTCAATGCCAACCGCCATCTCAACGACTATAAAAGCTGGGGCTACGAAGTTCATGCCGACAGCGTGGATGGGTTTGCAGGCCCCTTGGCGGGGATGCTCACTGGCTTGCAACACTGCGACACCGAATGGTTGCTGTGTGTGCCGTGTGACAGTCCTTTTTTTCCGGCAGATTTGGCTCAGCGTTTAAGCATGACCTTGGGTGCTCAACAGTCGCTGATAGCTACGGCCTGGGGCGCAGAGGTCGCATCAACAGGTGAAACCGTGTGCAGGCCACAACCGGTGTTTTGCTTGCTGCATGTTTCTTTGCAGCAAAGCCTGCAAGATTTTTTGCACTCAGGCGGGCGCAAGATTGATGTTTGGACCTCTCAACATGTCAATTCCCGCATGGACTTCAACCTGCCCCATGACCACCGCCATGCGTTTGCCAGTGCCAACACATCGCAGGAATTGAAAGACTTAGAGCATTAAGCTGTTTTTGCAGCTGCGCCGTCTTCCTCAAAGACAGTCTGAATCGGCCCAGGCGTTTCCTTTCGGGCAAACAAAGAGTACATGGTTGGCACCACAAAAATGGTGAGCAAGGTACCCAAAGACATGCCCCCCACAATCACCCAACCAATTTGCTGACGGCTTTCTGAGCCCGCACCGGTGGCCATTGCCAAGGGGATGGCACCCAGCACCATGGCACCGGTGGTCATCAATATAGGGCGCAAGCGCAAAGTGGCTGATTGGTGAACGGCTTCTAAGGCGCTCATTCCAGTCATGCGTAATTGATTGGCAAACTCAACAATCAAAATACCGTGCTTGGTGATCAAGCCCACCAAGGTGATGAGGCCAATTTGGCTGTAAACATTCAGCGTGCTTCCTGTCCATTGCAGCGCCAATAGCGCGCCCACCATGGACAAAGGCACGGACAGCAAAATCACAAAGGGATCGACAAAACTTTCGAACTGAGCTGCCAAGACCAAAAAGATAAACACCAAGGCCAGCACAAAAACACCGCTGAGCGAGCCAGAAGACTGCACAAATTCACGCGAATTGCCGTTGACATCGGTGGTGTATCCGGTCTTCAGAACCTTGCCAGTGACGCCTTTCATGAAGGTCAAAGCCTGACCCAAAGAGTAGGTAGGTGCAAGATTGGCAGTGAAGGTGACACTGCGGCGTTGGGAAAAGTGATTAAGTTCACGCGGCACCACCACCTCTTTCATCTTCACCAAGGCGGACAAGGGAACCATGGTGTCAGCGCGCCCACGAACAAAAATTTTCTCTACATCCATGGGTGTATTGCGGTTTTTGGCTTCGGTTTGCACCACCACGTCGTATTGCTCGCCACCACGCTTGTACTGGGTAACGCTGCGCCCGCCCATGGCAGTTTCCACCGCACGTGCAATAACGTCTACAGGAATACCCAAGTCAGCCGCACGTTCGCGGTCTACCTCCAAGCTGATCTCGGGCTTGTTCAAACGCAAGTCCACATCCATGCTGACGATGCCTGGGTTTTTAGCCACTTCATCTTGGATGGTCTTGGTGACCTTGGCCAGGTTTTCATAGCTGTCGTTGGTCAGTACCACGAAGTTGAAAGGTCGCTCGCGAAAAGCTTGGCCCAGAGAAGGCGGGGTGATGGGAAAGGCCATCACGCCCGACATGCCGCCCATGGCGGGCATCATTTCACGCGCCATGTCCAAGGTGCTGCGTTTGCGCTGATCCCAAGGCAAAGCACCTAAAAATACTGCGCCTTGCGCTACCGTGGGGTTGCCCACCACCGCAAAGAATTTATCGAACTCGCTGTATTTGCGTCCAATTTTTTCCAGCATATTGACGTACTTGGAGGTGTAGTCGAGGGTTGCGCCATCGGGTCCGTTGATGATGACCAAAATCACGCCGCGGTCTTCCATAGGCGCCAACTCGCTCTTGGCATTGATGAACAAATGGTAAGAGCCGTAAGCCGCCAACAACATGACACCCACCACCAACCAACGACGCGACAATTGCACGCCACCGATGCGCCAAGCGGTGAGAGTCCAACGCAATAAACGCCCATAGCCAGAAGTTAAACCTTCCAGCAAGCGCCCCATGCCTCGGTCAAACCACGAGGGGTTGGGATTGTGTTTAAGGAGTTTGGAACACATCATGGGCGAAAGCGACAAAGCCACCACACCCGAGACAATGACCGAACCGGCCAAAGCCAGTGCAAACTCGGCGAAGAGTCGACCGGTACGCCCAGGCGTGAACGCCAAGGGGGCAAACACCGCGACAAGTGTCATGGTCATGGCGACCACAGCAAAACCAATTTCTCTCACGCCCTTGATGGCAGCAGCAAACGGCTCCATGCCCTGTTCGATATAGCGGTAAATGTTCTCCAGCACCACGATGGAGTCGTCGACCACCAAGCCGATCGCCAAGACCAGCGCCAGCAAGGTGAGTGAGTTGATAGAGAAACCAAACAAGGCCATCAGCGCAAAAGTACCTATCAGGGACACCGGAATGGTGATGAGCGGAATGATGGAGGCGCGCAAGGTGCGCAAGAACACAAATATGACCAAGGACACCAAGGCTGCAGCTTCGAAAATCGTGTAAAAAACAGCTTCAATAGATTTTTCGATGAACACCGATGAATCGTTGGCCACTTCGATATTCACGCCAGAGGGAAGGTTTTCCTTGATGCGAGGCATCATCGCTGTGATGGCTTTGCTCAGTTCCAAAGGGTTGGCGGTGGAGTTGCGCAGCACGCCTAAAGCAATCGCCTCGTTGCCGTTGTAGCGGACTGAAAAACGCTCAGCCAAGGGGCCTTGCTCTATGCGGGCCACGTCGCGCAGTCGTATCGACATGCCATTGACAGTGCGAATGACGATATCGCCAAACTCTTCGGGCTTGCGCAAATCGGTGGCGGTGGTGATGTTGAACTCACGCATTTGGCTCTCTACCCTGCCAGCAGGCACCTCGACATTGGACTTGCGCAAAGCATCTTCAATGTCTTGGGTGGTCAGGCGGTAAGCAGCAAGTCGGTCGGTGTCTAGCCAAACCCGCATAGCGTATTTGCGTTCACCAAAAATACGCACATCGGCCACACCTGGCGCGGTTTGCATCATCGGCTTGGCGATACGGTTGGCCAAATCGGTGAGCTGCAAGGTGTTCATGGTGTCTGAACTGAAGGACAGCCAAATCACCGGCTGTGCATCAGCTTCCACCTTGGCGATAACAGGTTCATCGATGCCCACAGGCAGTCGCTGGCGCACACGCGAGACTTTGTCGCGCACATCAGAGGCGGCGGCGTCAGGATCTCGTGTCAGTAAAAATTTGACCGTGATCTGACTTTGCTCTTGGCGACTGATGGAGGTGATGACGTCCAATCCCTCGACACCAGAGAGTGAGTCTTCCAGTATCTTGGTGACCTGCGACTCCACCACCGCACTGGAAGCGCCCACATAACGGGTTTCTACTGTGACAGTGGGGTTGTCGATCTTGGGGTACTCACGAACGACCAGTCGATCGAAGGACACCAGCCCGATCAAAACAATCAGCAACGACAAGACGGTGGCAAAAACCGGCCGACGTATCGACAACTCAGGCAATTGCATATCAGTTCCTAGACTCGGTGACACGCAAGGCCGTGCCATCTTTTTGCAAGCGATGTTGACCTGCAACCACCACCGTATCTTCAGCGCTCAAGCCCGACAAAATTTCAACCCGTCCAGGGCGACGCATGCCTAACTTGACTTCGGTACGCAACGACACCCACTTGGTGTCCGGCGGCAAAGGACCGGCACCGGCAACCGCCTCGGGCGCCACAGCTTTGATAACGAACTGTTTTTCACCCATGGGCACGATGGCTTCTTCGGGGATCGATAAGGCCTCGGTTTTAAGCGCAAACAAAGCATTGACTCGCGCAAACATGCCTGGGCGCAAAGGGCCTGGAGGCGTAAACTTATCGGCAATCTGTGCAGGCTTTGGCTGGCACGCGGTATCGGGCGGCGCGGGGTTGGGTGTAGCAACAGCCGGCTCCAAAGGTTTGAGTGCGGGGGCGCCTTTCTTGCTTGGGGTGTCCGATGCGCCATCATTGCGCAGCATGGCCCGTATGCTGATGGATCGACCATTGGCGTCAAGCAGTGGATCTATTGCTTCGATACGGGCTTGGTAGTTGATGCCTGGCATGGCATCGATCAAAACTTCCACGGTTTGTTTGGCTGACAGTTTGCTCTGGTAACGCTCGGGCAAGCGGAAATCGACATACAACTGGGTGAGGTCTTCCAAATTAACCATATCCGCACCATCTTTGACATAGTCGCCTATATTGATTGTGCGCAAACCGACCGTGCCACTGAACGGTGCCACGATGCGCATACGTTCCCAACGGGCACAGGTGAGCGCGACTTGCGCCTGCGCCACCTGCAAACTGGCTTGGCTTTCATCAAGCGAGCGCTGGGCAATAAAGCCTTGCGACACCAAATCTTGGTTGCGCTTATGGTTGGCTTGAACAATAGACATTTGGGCTTGCGCCTGTTGTATTTCAGCGCGCTGCAAGCTGTCGTCGAGTTGCACCAGCATTTGGCCTTTGCGTACTTGACTTCCATCGGCAAAACCCAAGGCCACCACTCGCCCTGACACTTCGGGGCGCAACATAATATTTTGTCGTGACTTGAGCGTGCCCACGGTTTGCGCGTCGTCGCGCAAAGGTGACTGCTCGACTTTGGCCACTTCCACGCCCATGGCTCGAGGCGGTCCCGCAGCGCACCACCGGCCGCTGGCCCTGGTGCCCCAGCAGCTGGCGCACCAGCAGTGGGGGGCGCAACGCCAGCGGATGAAGCGGGTTTATTCTGATACCACCAGCCTCCTGCTGCAGCGAGAGCGATACCGGCAACCGCCACAGCGGTGATCGTGTTTTTAGAAGCCATAGTGATTAAAAGCCCAAGTATTGGTTCGGGTCATTATGAACCCGTTTGCACCGTCAGCACGCCTTGGTTGGCAAGCGCATCAGCACGGTCGTTGCCAGCGTCGCCCGAATGACCTTTAACCCAGCGCCACTCAATAAGATGTCCACTTTGAGACACCACCTCATCCAAGGTTTGCCATAAATCAGCGTTTTTAACCGCCTGTTTAGATGCGGTTCGCCAGCTCCGCGCTTTCCAGCTGGGCAGCCACTCGGTGATGCCTTTGCGAACATATTCGCTGTCTAGATAAAGATGCACTTGGCAAGGCTGCTTCAATGCTTTCAAAGCCTGAATGACCGCCATCAGCTCCATGCGGTTGTTGGTGGTTTGGGTTTCACCACCAAACAAATCACGCTCAGTGTCCCCATAACTTAAAAACGCACCCCAGCCGCCCGGACCTGGATTGCCTTTACAAGCCCCATCGGTATAGATCGTAACCAGCTTCATGGGGGTGTTTTGCTGGAGTTCACTGTTGGCACCGCAGTGGCCAATGGCTTGCGGCTTACTTTCTTCCACTTTGGACTGATCAAATGCATGCCTCTCACCCTTTTGATGGCTACCAAAAAATAGACCGAGCCCAAGATCGGCCACCAGCGGTCGCCCGCCTTGTCCATCCAAGCAAAGCGATCGAGCCATTTGTCCGATTGAACCGACGGCCGGTAAGCCCCAAAACAGCCGCCTTCAATATCAAAGCTGAGCAAGCGCAACCAATCGCGCAGTCGCCAATACGCGATGAAGTCTGTTTGCGAAGGTAAAAAATAATCCTTCCAGCCAAAGCGAGCATAGAAGTTGGCACGCTGCTGGCGCAGCCCCCAAAGGCTCAAGGGGTTGAAGCCGCAAATCACCACGCGACCATCGGCTACCAGTACACGCTCTACCTCACGCAAGCAGCTGTGGGGGTCGCGACTGAACTCCAAGGTGTGGGGCATGACAACCAGATCGAGGCTTTGATCGGCATACGGCAAGGCCACATCTTCGCTGAGCAAACTGGGTGTGGCAACAGACGTGGCCTGGTTTTCACTCACCCAGCAATGCCGGATACGACTGCTTTGCAAAGCCGAAATGCTGGACATTCCCAGTTGTAAAGCATGGTAGCCAAAGATGTCGGCAATGACGCGATCGAACTGCCTAGACTCCCACTCACGGGTAAGAACCGGCAGGTGTTTGCAGCCAATCGTTCAAGTCGCAAGAGGTTTCTATAATTTGATGATCCATGAAAAACAGTTATCTCTCACCAAGCTTGGGCCATTTGTATGTGTTGCCCATTCTATTCAGCCTTCTTTCGCTCACACCCATCGCTGCCCGATCTGATTCCAGCGAAACCACAGCGCCTACAGAAGCCACCGAACTGCAAGCCTTACCCGACGCGGCCACGGGCAACCTCAAGGTGGCAGAGGTCGAGGTGCCGGCCGATTTATGGATACGCATACGCCGAGGCTTTGCCATGCCCGACCTGCAAGTCGATTTGGTGCAAGACCGCGAACAGTGGTATGCCGCTCGCCCCGATTACATCGAGCGCATGACTGCACGTTCGAGCAAATACCTATATCACATTGTCGAAGAATTAGAGCGCCGCGGCATGCCAACCGAGTTGGCTTTGCTGCCCTTTATTGAGAGCGCATTCAACCCCCAAGCCGTGTCTTCTGCGCGTGCCAGCGGCATGTGGCAATTTATGCCGCGCACGGGCAAAGATTTTGATTTGAAACAAAACGCTTTTCGCGACGACCGCCGCGACGTGCTGGCCTCGACCCGCGCAGCTCTGGATTATTTGCAACGGCTGCATCGCATGTTTGGCGATTGGCACTTGGCTTTAGCGGCCTACAACTGGGGCGAAGGCAATGTGGGCAAAGCCATCAGTCGCAACCAACGCGCGGGTCTGGCGCTGTCCTACACAGATTTGAAGATGCCAGCAGAAACACGCCTGTATGTGCCCAAGCTTCAAGCCATGAAAAATTTGGTGGCTGACCCACAAGGCAAGGGCATCTATCTGCCCCACATTCCCGATCATCCCTACTTCAAAACCGTCCCCTTGCCGCGGGACATGGATGTGGCCTTGGTTGCACGTTTGGCAGAAGTTCCTTTGGAAGATTTCAAGGCACTTAACCCCTCGGCACACCGCCCCGTTTTATTAGCGGGTGGCACATCACAAATTCTTTTGCCTTGGGACAACGCAGAAATTTTCGAACGCAACCAAGCAGCTTATGGCGGACGCTTGGCGAGTTGGACCGTGTGGGTTGCTCCCAAAAACATGAAAGTGTTGGACGCCGCAAAAAAAGCAGGTATGAGCGAAGACGATATGCGCAGCGTCAACAAAATACCGCCGCGCATGCTCATCAAAGCGGGCTCCGCCCTGCTGGTGCCACGCCCTAGCAAACAAGAAAAAGACGTGACCACCCAAGTAGCGGATAACGGTCAATTGAATTTCTCGCCTGAAATGAGTTTGCGCAAAAAAATCATCAAGGCGCGCAATAAAGACAGCTTGGCAAGCGTAGCTAAGCGCTACAGAGTGACTGTCGATGATGTGGCAATGTGGAACAAACTCACGGTGGACAGCCCACTTAAAACCGGCCAAAAACTGGTGCTGATGCTGCCCAGCAAGGGTAAATCAAAGGCAAAGAAGTCGAGCCAGCGTCGCCGTGGCTAAGGCTACATACGCAAACGCTGCTTGGCAACTTTGACAAAATCGTTGCGCACCGTGCTTTGCCACGCCACAGAACGTGAATTGAAAATTGGTTCCAACAAACCAAGCATCTTCAAGCTCACCTGCTGAGCCTCGGCTGACAGCCAGCCGTCGAGCGAAAAACTCTCGCGCAAGTTGTCGATGGCATTCAAATAGACCAAGCGATCGGGAAGCACAGGGTTGTCAACCATGTGCCGAAGCAAATCAGAGGGGCCTGCGGTACGCAACCATTTGAGTGAGCGCATCACCGCAGCCACAAGCGCCTGACAGGCTTGGGGTTGTTGTTGCAGCAAGGTTTGGGACACGATCAAGCCGTTGCCAGGCAAGAGTCCACCAAACATCCGCTGGGTTTGTTTGAGGGTTCGAAAATTACTGACAACGGTGACATCGTCTTTCTTTTCTAGCGCAGTCATCAAGGGGTCTGTACCCATCAAGGCATCGATGGCGCCACTGCGCATGGCCACCAAGGCGTGGACTGAAGAATTGAGATACACCGAATTGATTTCATTCGGATGGATGCCGGACCGCAGCAGACTAAAGCTCAAACAGCGGTGCGCGCTGCCTTCTGCATCCATCAAACCTATGCGTTTGCCACGGAGATCGGTAAGGGTTTTGAAATTGGGTACATTTTTATTGGAAACGCCCAAGGCCCATTGCGGTGTTCGGGCAATTTGCACAATCGATACCGCGTCAAACCCTTTGTGCTTGAGCAATAAGGCATTTTCATAAGGCGCGCAAAGCACATCCGTCGATCCATGGGTCAATGCCGACATGGCAAGGCTTTGACTGGGCTGCTCCAGTAAATCGACCTCCAAGCCCTCGGCACCGAAGAAACCTAAATGCTCAGCCAGTAACAAAGGCAAATGACACAAGGACGCTTTGTCGTCCAATACCAAGCTCAAACGAAATTTTTCACCCGCCGCCCTGACTTGCCTTGGGGAGAGAACCATGCAGGCAGCCCATAGCGAACAACTTGCCAACCATTGGCGGCGAGCATATGCAGCAGCAGAAAAATGACAAGGCGTTGGCATGGCCATCAGCATAGTCAATAGCCAGCTGAGGCGCATCAGGTACACCCCTGATGGTGAAAACCTTAGGTGCTGCGCCTGTCCATCAAGGCATGGGCGATGGTGCCGAGGTCGACATACTCGAGTTCGCTGCCCACCGGCACCCCTCGGGCTAGGCGCGTGACCACCAAACCCTTTTGGCGAAAAACCTCGCTAAGCACATGGGCAGTGGCCTCACCTTCAGCCGTGAAATTGGTGGCCAAAATAATTTCTTGCACCACGCCATCGTCCACGCGCTGTATCAGTTTTTGCATGCCAATGTCATTGGGGCCCACCCCTTCAATAGGGCTGAGTTTGCCCATCAACACAAAATACAAACCTTGGTAGGCCAAGGTGCGCTCCAGCGCCGATTGGTCTGAGGGTGTCTCCACCACACACAAGCGGGTGGCGTCGCGTTGGGTATCTTGGCACGTACCGCAAATCTCAAATTCGGTGAGTGTGTGGCAACGTTGGCAGTGCCTAACAGCTTGCACCGCATTGAGCAAACTGCGGGCGAGCAATTTCGCCCCTTCAGGGTCATGCTGCAGCAAGTGGTAGGCCATGCGCGAAGCAGACCGCTGCCCCACCCCTGGCAAGCGCCTCAGGGACTGAACCAAGGCCTCTAGGGCGCTGTTGTCGCGCATTAAAACGGCAGCTTCATACCGCCGGGCAAACCGGGCATGCCGCCAGTGAGTTTGCCCATCTTGGCCTCGGTAGTTTCTTCTACCTTGCGCGCACCGTCGTTGAATGCCGCGGCTATCAAGTCTTCGAGCATGTCTTTGTCGTCGCCCATCAAGCTCGCGTCAATGGTCACGCGCTTCACCTGATGTTTGCAGGTCATGAGGATTTGTACCATGCCCGAACCGGCTTCACCGGTGACTTCGATGAAAGCCAATTCGTCTTGGGCTTTTTTCAAGTTTTCTTGCATGGCTTGGGCTTGTTTCATCAGGCCCGCGAGTTGTCCTTTGTTGAACATGGTGGTCTTTCAGTGGTCTAGAAGTCTTAGGGTGCCAGGAATAATCTTGGCGTCGTATTCTTTGATCAGGTGTTGCATGCTGGGGTGGTTAAGGATATCGCTTTGGGCCTGCGCCATGCGTTGCTGCTGCAGCGAAGTAATGCGCTGCGCGGGCGAGTCCTGAACGGGACCCTGTTGTACCTGCACACTCACCGCATGACCCAGCGACTGCAAAGCCAGCTGCAGTCGCTCGCGGTTGCTGGCGTTGTTCAGGGTGGCGCTCTCAATTTGCAAATGCCACACCCCATCGGCTTGGGACATCAATTGCGACTGCATAGCCAATTCGCGGGTCATGGCTTGTATCAACTGGGCTTTCACCAAGTCTTGAACAACTGACAACCAGAGCTCACCCAAGGGCTCACCCAAGGGCTCAGTCTGGGGTTCAGCCAGGGGTTCAGGCGCTGATTTCAGACTTTTTTTTTCAGCCTCTGCTGCCGGTTTGAAAGCCAGCAAGCGCAGCAAGACCATGGTGAGCGCCGCATATTCATCTGGGGCCAAACCCAAATCAGCACGTCCGTGCAGGCAAATGCTGTAGAGCAACTGTGTCTCATCCGCGGGCATTACTTTAGCTAAATCAGCGATGCGCTGCATATCTGGGTCGGGGTCGTCGCTGGCCGCCGTTGGGCTTGTGGCTTGGTGAACCGCCATGCGCTGCAAGACCATGGACATTTCTTCAAGCAAAGAACTGGCAGACAAACCCAAATGCCGCAATGACTCACAGGTTTGCACCACCAAAGCACCGTCGCCTTGCGCCAAGGCCTCGATCAATGTGAACACATGGCTGCGGTCCACACTGCCCAACATATCGCGCACCACCGCTTCGGCCAAAGCGCCATTACCAAAAGCGATGGCTTGGTCGGTTAATGACAAAGCGTCGCGCATAGAGCCTTTGGCTGCGCGGGCAAGCAAACGCAGGGATTGCACATCATTGGCGACATGCTCGTCGGCCAAGACCTGTGTCAGGTGCTCGACGATGGTCTCAGGCGCCATGGGGCGCAAATTGAATTGCAAACAGCGCGACAGCACGGTGACCGGCACTTTGTGCGGGTCGGTGGTGGCCAAGACAAACTTCAAATACTCGGGCGGCTCTTCCAAGGTTTTGAGCATGGCGTTGAAAGCATGGCCGCTCAGCATATGCACCTCGTCAATCATGAAGACTTTGAAGCGCCCTTGCACCGGTTTGTAGGCGGCTTGCTCTAGCAACTGTTGAATTTCATCGACACTGCGATTGGAGGCCGCGTCAAGCTCGGTGTAATCGACAAAACGGCCTGCATCAATATCCACGCAAGCCGAGCAAACGCCGCAGGGTTCGTCAGTGATGCCAGTTTCACAGTTCAAAGACTTGGCCAAAATACGCGACACCGTGGTCTTGCCCACCCCGCGCGTACCGGTAAACAAATAAGCGTGGTGCAAGCGTTGCGAGCGCAAAGCGTTGGTAAGGGCTTGCACGACATGCGACTGACCGACCAATTGGCTAAAGGTCTTGGGACGGTATTTGCGAGCGAGCACCAGATAGGACATGGACTGATTCTACGGGGCGTACAATTTGCCTCGACGGGCCTTCCCGCATGGTCAAGCGGCCAACCGAGTCAGGTGGGGAACCAAGCAGCTCTAACTGTGGAGCCAGTGCCGGGGTCAAGGCTCGTCACCTTTACCGAATTTCTTATGTTGCACTTTGCTGCCAACCTGTCTTTTTTGTATAACGATGTCGCTTTTACAGAGCGCTTCGCGGCTGCGGCCCTCGATGGCTTTAAGGGTGTCGAGTATTTATTCCCCTATGAATTTAGCTCGCACGATTTGGCCAAAGCCTTGGCTGACAACGGCTTGCAACAAGTGCTGTTCAATGCGCCTCCGGGGGGCACCGACCGTGCAAGCATGTCAGACGCTTGGGCGCAAGGCGTGCGCGGCACCACTTGTTTACCGGGTCACGAGGCCGAGTTTCGCAGCGGTTTTTTAACTGCGTTGGAATACGCCGATGTGATGAATTGCCCGCGCATCCATGTGATGGCGGGCTTGGTGCCCCCTGATCTGCGTGTGGCCAGTGCCCTATCCCCCGCACTCAGCACCAGCGACCCCTACGCCCGCACTGCTGGCCCATTGCGTGACACCTACATCAACAACCTGCGCTGGGCCTGCGAGCAAGCCCTAAGCGCTGGGCGCGAGGTGTTGATTGAACCTATCAACACACGCGATATTCCGCACTTTTTTCTCAACCGCCAAGATGACGCGCATGCCATCGTTCAAGAGGTGGGCATGGCGAATCTGAAAGTGCAGTTTGATCTTTACCACTGCCAAATCGTCGAAGGCGATGTAGAGACAAAAATTCGCCACTACCTGCCCACGGGTCAGGTGGGACATTTCCAAATCGCGGGCGTGCCCCAGCGACACGAACCCGACACCGGTGAGTTGCACTACGACAGCGTGTTCAAAGTGATGGAAGAAGAGATAGCCGCGCACCACTGGCAAGGCTGGGTGGGTTGCGAGTACCGCCCTGCCCTCGGTGCTGCCGGCACTTCTGCAGGCTTGGGCTGGATGAGGAAACGGTGAAGCCTGCGCAGCCCGTTCTCAATATCTCGGCGTATCTGTTCACAGCGCTGAACGACAGCGCAGCGCTTCATGACGCTTGCCAAGCGCAAGCCAACGCGCTGGCACTCAAGGGAACGATTTTGATTGCCGAGGAAGGCATCAACCTGTTTTTGGCAGGGCCCGAAGAAGCGGTGCGCAGCTTTGTAACTTGGTTGCAGCAAGACCCGCGCTTGGCCGTCATCGCGCCCAAAGAAAGCTGGTCGGCGAGTCAGCCGTTTCGCAAACTGCTGGTGAAGGTGAAAAACGAAATCATCCGTATGAACCACCCCGCTATACAACCGCAAAACGCTCGCGCACCAGCGGTGGATGCGGTTACGGTGAAACGTTGGCTGGATGCAGGTTGTGATGACCAAGGCCGCCCTGTGGTCACACTGGACACGCGCAACGCTTTTGAAGTGGAAGAAGGCAGTTTTGTAGGGGCCATGCACTGGAACATCGACAAATTCAGCGACTTCCCCAAGGCTGCCCAAGCGCACCTGAACGACTTGCAAGGCAAAACCGTGGTGAGTTTTTGTACCGGTGGTATTCGCTGCGAAAAAGCGGCCATTTACCTGCGCGAGCAGGGCTTAAAGACGGTTTACCAGCTAGAAGGCGGCATTTTGAAATACTTTGAAGAAGTAGGCAGCACGCATTACAAGGGCAATTGTTTTGTTTTTGATGAGCGCCGAGGGGTGAACCCTGATTTAACGCCTTTGCCCATTGAGGCACTAAAGAAAACACCACCTCAAGCCGATCTCTAAGGTATGAACGCTGAACAATTTATTGAATTTGCCAATGACTTTGCAAAAGCCAGTGCCAAAACCTCGAACCTTGAAATACAGCAAGCCTTTGAGGACAACCTGGATTACCTGGCTCGTCCAGGCGACAAAGTGGTGGTCATTCGAAAACCTTGGCACATTGGTCGCTGGGGCACTGTCATTGCGTTTCACGAATTAAGTCCTTGCTATTTCCGTGTTGAAGTTGACATAGAGGGAAAGCACACACATATTCCTGCTTCTGCCCTAGCGCGTTGGGTAGGCGCGCCCGACTGTGAAAAAGCCGAGCTTCAACACATCTATCTGATGATGAAAATCAACGGTTTGAAGTTGGCGCACTGAGGAAAGCCGCCGCCGCCGCGGCACTGGCGACTTGAAGTCGGGGAACAGTGCCCAAAAGCGGCGCATCTATTCTTTGTGCAATAGCACTTATATTTTCTTTTGGATACAACATTTGCGGGTCAACAATGTTGGCCACCCACCCCATCAGTTTTAAACCTCGTTTGGCAATCGCTTCAGCGGTGAGCAAAGCTTGATTGATGCAACCCAGCCGCATTCCAACCACCAAGATCACCGGTAGGTTGAGGTCTTTGGCCATGTCTGCGGTGTCGTAGCTGTCATTCAACGGCACACAAAAACCACCCACACCTTCAACCACCACGGCCTCGGACTGCGCCCTCGCCTGCTCGAAACAACTGAGGATGTGGGCGGGGTCAATAAGTACATTTTCCAAGCTCGCAGCGATATGCGGCGCGGCAGCGGCTTTGAACAAATAAGGCGTTGTGATCTGCTGAGGCAATGCCACTGAAGCGCTTGCGGCCAGTGCATCCACATCGTCATTGCACCAACGACCATTGCGCCACTCGGTACCGGCGGCTATGGGCTTCATGGCGGCCACTCGGCGGCCTCGTTGTGCCTGCAAATACACCAAGGCAGACGCCACCAAGGTTTTACCTATCTCGGTATCGGTGCCGGTAACAAAGCAGGAAAAAGCATGGCTGGGTAGTGAATGGTTCATATGGGAGAGGTTTGAGCAAGTGCTTGAACCAATTGGTCAACGTCCTGGGTTGTGTGGGCAGCAGACAAAGTGATTCGCAACCTGGCGGTATTGATGGGGACGGTAGGCGCACGTATGGCACTGATCCAAATACCCTGGGTATTTAATTCAGCAGAAGCCTTCAACACTTGATCGTTGCTGCCCAGCACCATGGGTTGAATCGGGGTGATGGAAGGCATGCGTTGCCAAGATGCGGGCACAGGCGCGGTAGAGAGTTGTTGAATCAATGACTTCAAATGCTTTCTCAGTCTTAGGCCTTCTTCGCTTTGAATAATGCGCAAACTGGTTAACAAGGCATGCGCCAGCGCAGGCGCTGCCGCAGTGGTGTAAATATAGGAGCGTGAACGCTGCACCATCCATTCAATCAAGTTTTCATGCGCGGCAACAAACGCGCCTGACACACCAGCCGCCTTGCCCAGCGTGCCCATGTAAATCATTTGCGGTGAACTGAGATTGAAATGCTGCAACACACCAGCGCCGGTGTCGCCTAAAACACCAAAGCCATGCGCATCATCCACCAGCAACCATGCGCCGTGCTGCTCGCATACGCGAAGTAGCTCTGGCAGTGGCGCGATATCGCCGTCCATGCTGAACACACCATCGGTCACCACCACCTTGGTGCCAGTTTCACAAGCAGACAGTTTCAGCGATAAATCGGCGATGTCTGCGTGGGCATAAATTTGAAAAGGCTCACGGGTTAAACGGATGCCGTCAATCAATGAGGCGTGATTCAACTTGTCAGAGAAAAAGCAAATATCGCCTGCGGCAGTGCCAGCCAATGCAGTGAGTACGCCTAAGTTCGCCATATAGCCGGTACTGAAATACAGCGCCCGAGCAGATGGCACATATGGCGATAAAAATGCCGCCAGTAATTCTTCCAACCGGTCATGGGCTTGTGAATGTCCGCTGATGAGGTGCGATGCACCGCTGCCTGCGCCATACAAGGATGCACCTTC
>Ga0187843_10000391_pt1 | contig 32152 bp, 32 predicted proteins | sample SpaLakP09_SKY_43_FD_134516 | JGI IMG/M metagenome (GOLD analysis project Ga0187843, IMG submission 134516) | Oligotrophic lake water microbial communities from Sparkling Lake, Wisconsin, USA - SP09_SKY_43 | ecosystem: Environmental > Aquatic > Freshwater > Lake | place: USA: Sparkling Lake... | reverse complement strand
TGATGACCCGCCAGAACCAGGCCGAGCTCAGAAAGCAAATGGGTCTGTAAATGGCTGTCCTGCAGTTCGACAACATCAGCAAGGTCTTCCCCGGCGTCAAGGCGCTGAACGGGGTGAGCTTCGGGGCGCATGCCGGCCAGGTCATGGGCCTGCTCGGCGAGAACGGCGCGGGCAAGAGCACGCTGCTGAAGATCCTGGGCGGCCAGTACAAGCCCGACGGCGGCCGGCTGCTGCTGGAGGGCCAGGAGCGTCACTTCACCTCGGCCGGTGATGCCATCGCCGCCGGCATCGCCATCATTCACCAGGAGCTGCAGTACGTGGCCGAGCTGACCGTGGCCGAGAACGTGCTGCTCGGCCGGCTGCCGACGCGCTTCGGCCTGGTGGACCACAAGGCCGCGCGCAAGATGGTGGCCGAGCAACTGGCCAACATCGGCGTGGACCTGGACCCGGCCGCGCGGCTGTCGGACCTGTCCATCGCCCAGCGCCAGATGGTGGAGATATGCAAGGCCGTCATGCAGGACGCCAAGGTCATCGCCTTCGACGAGCCCACCAGCAGCCTGTCGCACCGCGAGACCGTGATCCTGTTCAAGCTCGTCAAGCGCCTGCGCGCGGAAGGCCGCACGCTGATCTACATCTCGCACCGCCTCGAAGAGTTGTACGAGCTGTGCGACGCCTGCACCATCTTCCGCGACGGCCGCAAGATCGTCACCCACGATGTCATGGCCGACGTGCCGCGCGAGCGCCTCATCTCCGACATGGTCGGCCGCGAGCTGCAGGACATCTACGACTACCGCAGCCGCCAGCACGGCCCCGTGCGCCTGGAGGCGCGTGGCCTGCACAGCGCCCGCCTGCCGCAGCCGCTGAGCTTTGCGATGCGCGGCGGCGAGGTGCTGGGCTTCTTCGGCCTGGTGGGCGCCGGCCGCAGCGAGCTGATGCGCCTGCTGTACGGCGCCGATGCGCGTCGTGGCGGTGAGGTGTTGCTTGACGGCCAGGCGGTGTCCACGGCCGGACCCTCGGCGGCCATCGCCGCCGGCATCGTGCTGTGCCCCGAGGACCGCAAGGAACAGGGCATCCTGGCCCACTCGTCGGTGGCCGAGAACATCAACATCAGCTGCCGCCGCCACGGCCTGCTCGGCGGCGTCTTCCTGCGCCACGGCCAGGAGGCCCAGCGCGCCGACGACTTCATCAAGAAGCTGCGCATCAAGACCCCGAACCGCGAGCAGGAGATCCGCCTGCTGTCGGGCGGCAACCAACAGAAGGTCATCCTCGCGCGCTGGCTGGCCGAGCCGGGGCTGAAGGTGCTCATCCTCGACGAGCCGACACGTGGCATCGACGTGGGCGCCAAGAACGAGATCTACAAGATCATCCACGACGTGGCCGCTTCGGGCTGCTGCGTCATCGTCATCTCCAGCGAGCTGCCCGAAGTGCTGGGCATCACCGACCGCCTCATCGTCATGCGCGACGGCCGCATCAGCGGCGAGCTGGACCGCGCTTCCGCCAGCGAGACCGCCGCGCTCGCGCTGGCCCTTCCAGACGGTGCGCCTGCCGCGCACTAGAAGCTGTGAACGAACCCCACACGCCAGCTCATCCCGCCGCAACGTCGCCACTCGGCGTTGCAAATGCTCGTCGCAGTCACCGCTGCGACTCCGCTTTGCGCCTTGATTGGCGACGCCGCGACGGCCTGCTCGGCCGCGCGGGGCCCATTCACAGCTTCTGATCATGAACACGACCACTCAACCGACCCAAGCGTCGCCAAGCCCCGCCATGAACTCCACCGCGCGCGCCCTGCTCAAGGAACACAGCATGACGCTGGGCTACGCCCTGTTGTTCGTCGTGCTGGCCTTCACCGTCGAGAACTTCTTCTCCACGGCCAACATCACCGGCCTGCTGCTGTCGGTCGCGCAGATCGGCATGGTGGCCTGCACCATGATGTTCTGCCTGGCCTCGCGTGACTTCGACCTGAGCATCGGCTCCACCATCGCCTTCGCCGGCGTGCTGGGCGCCATGGTGCTGGAAAGCACCGGCAGCGTGCCCATCGCCGTCGGCGCCGGCCTGTTGGCCGGCGCACTGATCGGCGCGGGCAACGGTGTGCTGATCGCCTATCTGCGCGTCAACGCGCTGATCGCCACGCTGGCCACCATGCTGATGGTGCGCGGCCTGGCCTTCATCGCGTCCAAGGGCCAGGCGGTGGGCATTGCCGACGAAGGCTTCATCAGCTTCGGTGACACCGTCGTGTTCGGCCTGTCGCTGCCGATCTGGACGACGGTGATCTGCTTCATCGTCTTCGGCGTGCTGCTCAACCACACCGTGTTCGGCCGCAACTCGCTGGCCATCGGCGGCAACCCCGAGGCCGCGCGCCTGGCGGGGGTGAAGGTCGAACGCCTGCGCGTGTGGATCTTCCTGCTGCAGGGCGTTGTCGCGGCGCTGGCCGGCCTGATCCTGTCGGCCCGCATCACCAGCGGCCAGCCCAACGCGGCCACCGGCTTCGAGCTGGACGTGATTTCCGCCTGCGTGCTGGGCGGCGTGTCGCTGTCGGGCGGCAAGGCACGCATCTTCGGCGTCGTCATCGGCGTGCTCATCATGGGCACGGTCGAGAACGTCATGAACCTGCTCAATGTCGATGCGTTCTATCAGTACCTCGTGCGTGGCCTGATCCTCTTGGCCGCCGTCCTTCTGGACCAGCTGAAGACCCGGGGCGAACGCCGTGCTTGATCGGAGAACGCTGCTTGCCTCGTCGCTCGCCTGCGCGCTGCCGGCGCGCGCCGCCACGCCCTTCCTGGCCGGCGGCGACATCTCGGCGCTGACCTGGATGGAGCGCGCCGGCGCCGTCTACAAGGACCGCGACGGCAAGCCGGGCGACTGCCTGGCCATCCTCAAGCGCTACGGCCACAACATCGCGCGCATCCGCCTGTACGACAAGACCGGGCCGGGCACCGGCAACGACGGCTGGTACTGGCCCGAGGGCTCGATGGACCTGCCCGACGTCCTGGCCCTGGCGCGCCGCGCCAAGGCGCAGGGCATGCAGATCCAGTTCAGCTTCCACTACAGCGACTTCTGGACCAACTCCAAGACGCAGGACCCGCCCACCGCCTGGCGCCGCGAGCTGGCGAAGCTGCCCGACGACATGGCACGCTTCAAGCGACTGCTGGTGCTGGTCGAGCAACGCACGCGCGCGGTCATGCAGGCCCTGGTGGACCAGGGCACGGCGCCCGAGTTCGTGTCGCTGGGCAACGAGATCGAGATGGGCATGCTCTATCCGTATGGCAGCACCACGGTCTGGCCGTTGCTGGGCGCTCTGCTGAAGGTGGGCTATGCGGCGGTGAAGGCCGTCAGCCCGACGTCGCGCGTCGTGCTGCACCTGGACGGCGGTGGCGACGAGGCCAAGTACCGCGACTGGTTCGACAACGCGCGCGCGCAGGGCGTCAAGTGGGACGTCATCGGCCCGTCCTATTACCCGTTCTGGACCCAGAAGAACGTCAGCCAGCTGGCCAGCTTCTGCGAGGTCGTTGCCAAGCGCTACGACAGCGACATCCTCATCATGGAAGCGGGCTTCAACTTCTCGCCCAACCGCCACGATGGCTGGCCCGGCCAGCTGGAGAACAACGGCCCCTACCCGGCCAGCATGAGCACGCCCGAGGGCCAGCGCGACTTCATGGCCGAGCTGCTGGGCACGATGAAAGCCACGCCGCGCGTGCTGGGCGTGCTGTACTGGGACCCGATCATGATCGCCAACCCCAAGGTCGGCTGGGCGCTGAAGGAGGGCACCGGCCAGCCCGGGCCCAACGTCGTCTCCAACACCACGCTGTTCGACTTCCAGGGCAAGGCGCTGCCGGTGCTGGACATCTGGAAGCAGTACACGCAATGAGTGCACGGCTGCAGGGCAAGGTCGCACTGGTCACAGGTTCCAGTCAGGGCATCGGCAAGGCCGTGGCGCGGCTGTTCGTCGCCGAGGGCGCCAAGGTCATCCTCAACGGCCTGACCGCCGACGCCGCGAGCGACGCGCTCATCGCAGAACTGGGTGAGGCCAATGCGATCTACATCGCCGCCGACATCGCCGACGAGGCTGCCGTGCAGGCCATGTCCGCGCGCGGTGCCGAGCGCTTCGGGCCCATCGACGTGCTCGTCAACAACGCCGGCATGAACGTCTTTGCCGAGCCGCTGGAGATGACTGCCGCGCAGTGGCAGCGCTGCTTTGCGGTGGACCTGGACGGCGCGCTGCACTGCAGCCGCGCCGTGCTGCCCGGCATGCTGGCGGGCGGCGGCGGCAGCATCGTCAACATCGCCTCGGTGCACGGCCATCGCATCATCCCGAACACCTTTCCCTACCCCGTCGCCAAGCATGCGCTGATCGGCATGACCAAGGCGCTGGGCATTCAATACGCAGCGCAGAACGTGCGGGTCAACTCGATCTCGCCCGGCCTGATCCTGTCCGAGCGCATCGTTGAATGGCTGGGCAGCTTGTCGCCCGAGGAGCGCCAGCGCCAGGTCGACCTGCTGCCACCCAAGCGCATCGGCGAGCCCATCGAGGTGGCCTACACCGCGCTGTTCCTGGCCAGCGACGAGGCCCGCTTCATCAACGCTACCGACATCCTCATCGACGGCGGCCGGGCGCAGCTGTACCACGAGTAGGCGGCATCATTCAGGCATGACCGACCCGCGCTCCGACCGCTTTGTCCGCTCCCACCTCAAGACCCGCCAGCTCGTGCTGCTGGTGGAGCTGGGGCGGCACGGCTCCATCCTGCATGCGGCGCAGGGCGCCAACCTGACGCAGCCGGCCGCCTCCAAGCTGCTGGCCGACCTGGAACACGCTTTGGGCGTGAAGTTGTTCGAACGTCTGCCGCGCGGCGTGGCGCCCACCTGGTACGGCGAGGTCATGATCCGCCGCGCCGGCGCCGCGCTGGCCGAGCTGGACGCGGGCCACCAGGAGGTCATGGAGCTGCTGTCGGGCCTGTCGGGCCGCGTGTCGGTCGGCTCGGTGCTGACGCCGTCGACCACGCTGCTGCCCGCTTCCGTCGTCGCCCTCAAGGCCCGCCAGCCGCGCCTGCATGTGGCCATCACGGTGGACACCAGCCGCATCCTGACCCAGCGCCTGCAAAGCGGCGAGCTGGACCTTGTCATCGGCCGCGTGCTGGACAGCGAGTCCGCCGCGCAGCTCAGCTTCGAGCCGCTGACCGACGAGCCTCACGCCCTCATCGTGCGCGCCGGCCACCCGCTGGCCGGCCGCAGCGACCTCAGCCTGCAGGAGCTGGCCCGCCAGAGCTGGATACTGCCGCCCGGTGGCAGCATCCTGCGCGACCGCCTCACCTCACTCTTCCTGACCGCCGGGCTGGACCAGCCGCAGCAGGGCGTCGAGACGCTGTCCCTGCCGGTGGTGACCAGCCTGCTGGTGCAGTCCAACATGGTCGTGGCCCTGCCCGAGGAACTGGTGCGGCCCTACCTGGACGCCGGCCTGCTGACTGTGTTGCAGATCGACCTCGGCCTGCGCATGGACGCCTACGGCATCGTCACGCGGCGTGGCCACCAGCTGTCGCCCGGTGCCGACCTCATGCTGACCTGCTTGCGCGAAGAGGCGGCCCGGCGGGCTGCCTGACCCCTCGCCCGGCCACGCAGCCTGAAGCGCCGACCTGCGTAAGGCATGCAGGCCGGCGGCATTTCGTCCTACGCGGCGTCGGGCGGGCAACTCACAGGGCTGGGTGCCCACGCTGGCCACATTAGGAACATCGTTCCTGCCGAGACCCGCCATGCCTGCCGCCGACTGCCCGCCCCGGCCCGACATTGACCCATCGACGCCGGACGGGCCGCTGATCTGCGTCGTCGGCACGGCTGAGGCGATGAACCGCTACCGCGACGATCTGGCGGTGTTGGGCCAGGCTGCGATCAGCCGGCTGGACTGGCGACTGGATGACGAGTTCGGTGAGCCGCCGCCCGCGGCCGACTGGGCCGACGGCCTGATCGTGCTGAACGCCGATGTCCGGGCTGCCCCCACCGGCAGCGCGCACTTGCTGGCGCTGCTGAAGATGGCCTGGCGCTGCGGCCGCACGGTGGCGCTGTGCGGCGATGCGGTGAACGCGCTCGGTGCACTGGGGTTCCCCGCCGATGTGCCGGCTGAGGCCGAGGGCTTGTTCCTCTGCCCTCAGGGCCCTTGCCGGGCGACGCTCAGCGAGTTCCTGGACGCGGTGCAAGACCAACCCCACAAGCGCCGTTGAAGCCAGCGGCTGCGGGGGCGGTACGGGGACACAAACACAGCCGCAGAGGCACAGAGGCACAGAGAGGATGGTGCCTTCTCTGGGCCACTGTGGCTGTGTTCTTGAACTGATCAGCCCTTCGCGCCGCCAGCCACCGCCGCGCGCGGAGCCAGGCTGCACTCGACCGGTGGTAGGTCTTCGCCCGGGTCGATGAAGGCCAGCAGCGCGGCCGGCGGGGCGAGGGAGCCCAGTGCGAGGGCGACGAGTGCGCGGCCGCCCAGGCCCTTGCCTTCCAGCGCCACGCGCGGGTCGGCCAGCGTCCCTTGCAGCCGTACCGGGGCGCGCAGCGCCAGCGGCGAGAAGTCCTTGGGGCTGGCCACGAGGCGCAGATCCAGCGTCTCGTCGGCCAGGTTGATGCGGCCGTCCAGGTCGATGCGGCTGTCACCGTTGTCCATGATGGCGGTGCGCGGCCTCAGTACACCGGCGGTAAAGCGGCCATCCAGGCGGGCGCAGTTCAGCGGCAGGTTCTTGTCGCCCGTGAACAGCAGGCCCAGGCCCTGGGCCACGTCCAGCCCCATGGCCTCGGTCAGCAGGTGAGAGACGCTGCCGTTCTCCAGCCGCACAGCCACCGGGCCGTTCAGGCTGGCCAGCACGGCCGCCATGCTGTTGCCGCGGCCCTGCACGTCGATCTGCGCCTTGAGCCGGCCGGTCACCGGCGCTCGGGTCAGCAGCTTCACGTCGGGCTTGAGCCAGCGTTCGATGGCCACGCTGTGCACGTCCAGGCTGGCCTGCCATTGGGGCGGCACGAGTCGGGTGTCCAGCTTGGCCGAGCCGCTGAGCTTGCCGCCGGCCACGCCGGCATCGAGCTGGCTGAGGGTCAGCACGCCGCCCTCCAGCACCAGACCGCCGTTGACGGGCGACAGGGGTTCGAGTTTGGCGGTGCCGAGGTCGAGCTGGCTCAGGGCCACGGCGACCTTGGCGTCCATCATGGACAGGGAGGGCAGATCCAGCCGCCGATCGGGCAGCACGCGGCCCGGGCGGCTGGGCGCTTCATCGGCACCCACGGCGGGGCCCAGGTCGGCAAGCCGCAGCGGGCCGCCGCGCAGCGTGCCGGTGAGCATGGGGCGGTTAGGCCGTGTGTCGAAGGCGTAGTCGCCGCCCAGCCGGCTCTTGCCGATGCGCGAGTTCACCGCGTCAAGCTGCCACACACCCGAGGCATGCCTGAGCCGGCCGGTCAGGTCAAAGGGCGGCGTGCTGGGCAGCGTCATGCCGAAGGGCCGGCCGGCGGCGGCCAGCGAGTTGCCGCGCACCTGCACCTGGCCGTCCAGCGCACGCGCGTCCAGCAGCGACGTGGCGGTGCCGTCGAACACCAGGCGTTCGCTGCCGTGGCTCAGCGCCACGCGCAGCTTCACCGGCGGCGCGCCGGCGTCGGGCGGCGACAGCAGCGCCAGGCTGGCGCTGGCCTCGGCATTCAGTGCCAGTTGCTGGCCGCGCAACTTGCCCTTGACGTCGGCCTTCCAGCGGCCGTCGGGCTCGGTGGCGAAGCGGGCGTCGCCTTGCAGCTGCAGCGGCGCGTCGTCGATGTGGGCCGTGCCGTTCAGGATGAGGAGCTGCTCAATCTGCGGCAGGGGCGCGGGTTGCTTGCGGTTGGCGTCGGCTTGCAGCGGCCATGCCGTGCGGCCGTCGGCGTCTCGCTCCCAGGTCAACGACAGTGACTGCGCCTGCACGAGGCGCAGCCGCAGCGGCTTGCCCTGGCGCCAGGCCCAGAGGTCGCGCCAGCGCCAGGCCAGCACCACGTCGTGCGCGTCGGCCAGCGTGTCGCCTGCGGTGCCCACGACACGCAGTTGCGGTGCCTGCAACTGCGGCTGCCAAAGCAGGTGCATGCGTGTGTCGGGGTCGACCTTCAACCCGTAGTGGGTGCGCTGGGCCAGCCGTGGCGCGAGGCCGGGCCAGCCCGCTTGGTCGAGCGCGACGACCGTGACCACGCCGGCCACGACGAGCACGCCAGCGATGACGAAGCCTGTCTTTTTCATGCCTTGGATAGTCCCCAGCCGCGCAGGCCGCGCGGGTGGGACGGTGGCGCCGGCCGGTGTAGGACGAGCCCAGCGAAACGGTGCTGTCGGCGCGGTCCGACACGCAATCGGCACCTGGGCTGAAATGCAAGGCGCTCTGTGGCGTCCAAAGTGGACTTGCCGGCCATCGAGGCCTGATCAGCAACAGCCCCCGAAAGGATGACCCCCATGAAGCGCACCCTCAGTTCCACCCGATTGCCCCTGCTCGCCGCACTGGCCCTGGTCACCGCGTTGACCGCCTGCAGCAAGAACAACGAAGACGAACGCACCGCCGGTCAACGCCTGGACGGCGCCATCTCCGAAGCCAAGCAGTCCGCCCAGGAAACCCGGCAGGACGCCAAGCAGGCCATGACCGACGCCGAACAATCGGCCGCGCGCGCCGCCGACAAGACTACCCAGGCCGCCGGCGACATGACCATCACCGCCAAGATCAATGCCGCCCTGGTGGCCGATGACAAGCTCAAGGCGACGCAGATCAACGTTGACACGCAAGCCGGCCAGGTCACGTTGACCGGCCAGGCGCCGGATGCGCAGTCGCGCGAACGCGCCACCATGCTGGCTGCTGCCGTGGACGGCGTGAAGAACGTCAACAACCAGCTGGTGGTGGGCAAGAACAGCTGAGCCTGCATGGCCGAGCAGCAGGACGCCTGAGTGGCGCCCTTTTCTTTTCTGGGTGATTTCCCGACCGTTCGGTCGGAATAGCGCCGATACCATGGCGGCGTCCCTCATCCCGCGCAGCCGCCATGGACCTCACGATTGCAGCCATCCTCGGCCTGGACGGCCTGACCAACGGCGCCATCTACGCCCTGGTCGCGCTGGCCCTGGTGCTCGTCTTTTCGGTCACTCGCATCATCTTCATCCCGCAGGGCGAGTTCGTCGCCTTCGGCGCGCTGACGCTGGCGTCGCTGCAGATGGGCAAGGTGCCGGGCACGGTGTGGCCGCTGGTGATGCTGGTCGTGGCGGGTGCCGTGCTCGATGGCGTCCAGGCGGTGCGCGAGCGCTGGTCCCTTCAGCGCATCGCAATGCGAGTCGTGACGGCTGTGACACCGCCATTGATGATCGCCGGCATCACGAAGCAAATTGCCTCGCAGCAGCCGCCGTTGTTCGTGCAAGTGCTGCTGACACTGGCCCTGGTCACGGCCATGGGCCCGCTGCTCTACCGCCTGGCCTACCGCGCGCTGTCGGCGGCCAGCGTGCTGACGTTGCTGATCGTCTCGGTGGGCGTGCACTTCGCGCTGACCGGCCTCGGTCTCGTTTTCTTCGGCGCCGAGGGCTACCGCACGCCGGCCTTCTGGGAGGCCCGCTTCGACGTCGGGCCGCTGAGCCTCACTGGGCAGACGCTGATCATCTTCGGCGCCTCAGTCGCCCTCATCGTCGCGCTGTTCGTCTTCTTCGAGCGCACGCTGGCAGGCAAGGCGCTGAAGGCCACGTCGGTCAACCGCACCGGCGCACGCCTGATGGGCATCTCGGGCGACGCGGCCGGCTCGTTGAGCTTCACTCTTGCCGCCTTCATCGGCGCGCTGTCGGGCCTGCTGATCTCGCCGTCCACGACCATCTATTACGACACCGGTTTCCTGATCGGCCTGAAGGGCTTCGTGGCGGCGGTGTTCGGCGGCCTCGCCAGCTTCCCGATGGCGCTGGCGGGGGCCATCGGCGTGGGGCTGATCGAGAGCTTCGGTTCCTTCTGGGCCAGCGCCTTCAAGGAGGTCATCGTGTTCACGGTGATCCTGCCCATCCTCCTGTGGCGATCGTTCGTCGACCCGCACCACGAGGAGCATTGAACATGACCCGCACCCATCTGTCGGTCGCGGCCGCCATCCTGCTTCTCGCGCTGCCCTTCGCCCCGGTGCCGGATTTCTGGATCACCCAGCTCAACTACATCGGCCTGTTCTCCCTCGTCGTGCTGGGCCTGGTGCTGCTGACCGGCGTGGGCGGCCTCACGTCGTTCGGGCAGGCGGCCTTTGCCGGCGTCGGCGCCTACGCAACGGCCTACCTGTCGACGACGCTGGGCCTGTCACCATGGCTGGGCCTGGTCGCCGGGCTCGCCATCACGCTGGTGCTGGCCCTGGTCATCGGCCTGCTGACGCTACGCATGTCCGGCCACTACCTGCCGCTGGCCACCATCTGCTGGTGCCTGGCGCTGTTCTACCTGGTCGGCAACCTGGAGGCGCTGGGCAAGTACGACGGCCTGCTGGGCTTGCCGGCGATTACTCTGGGCGACTTCAGCTTTCAGAGCGAGCGGCGCATCTACTGGTTGATCTGGCTGGCCGCGCTGCTGGCGGCCCTGGGCGTGACGCGGCTGCTGGACTCGCGGCCGGGCCGCATCATGCGTGCGCTCAACACCAATCGCGGCGGCGGCGCCACCATGCCCGAGGCCATGGGCGCCTCGACCTTCCGCTACAAGCTGACGATGTTCGTCATCGCGGCGCTGCTGGCGTCGGTGTCGGGCTGGCTCTATGCCCACATGCAGCGCAGCGTGAACCCGTCGCCCTTCGGCATCAAGTTCGGCATCGAGTACCTCTTCATGGCCGTGCTGGGCGGCATAGGCACCGTGGGCGGCGCCTTCACCGGCGCAGCGCTGGTGAAGCTGGCAGAGGACCAGCTCAAGGTCTGGCTGCCGCTGGTTTTCGGCGGCTCGGGCAACTACGAGATCATCGTCTTCGGTGTCGCGCTGGTGCTGGTGCTGCGCTTCGCGCCCGATGGCTTGTGGCCCCTGATCGCGCGCTGGCTCCCTGCCAAGGCGCAGCGCATGGTTGACGAAAGCGCACCGGCGTTGAGCGCCCGCCAGCACCCCGAGCGCGGCGCGCCGCTGCTGGACGTGCGCGCCATCCGCAAGACCTTCGGCGGGCTGGTGGCGGTCAACGACATCAGCTTTGTCATCCGCGCCGGTGACATCGTGGGCCTCATCGGCCCCAACGGCGCGGGCAAGAGCACCACTTTCAACCTCGTCTCCGGCGTGCTGCCACTGACCAGTGGCGAGGTCGAGCTGCTGGGCCAACGCGTGGACGGACGCAGCAGCCGCGAGATCGCCCGCGCCGGCCTCAGCCGCACCTTCCAGCACGTCAAGCTGGTGCCCGACATGACGGTGCTGGAGAACGTGGCGTTAGGCACCTACCTGCGCACGAAGACCGGCACGCTCCGCGCGATGCTGGGCCTGAACGCGGCCGAGGAGGCCCAGGCCCGCGCCGAGGCGATGCGCCAGTTGCGCCGCATCGGCCTGGAGACTCAGGCCCACGAGCTGGCCGGCAACCTGGCGCTGGGCCCGCAGCGCCTCGTCGAGATCGCCCGCGCGCTGGCCAGCGACCCCTCGCTGCTGCTGCTGGACGAACCCGCCGCCGGCCTGCGCCACAAGGAGAAGGAGGCGCTGGCCGAGGTGCTGAAGCAACTCAAGGCCGAGGGCCTGTCGCTGCTGCTGGTGGAGCACGACATGGACTTCGTCATGAAGCTCACCGACCGCATCGTCGTCATGGAGTTCGGCCGCTGGCTGATGGAAGGCACCCCGGCCGAGGTGCAAGCCAGTCCGGCGGTGCGTGCGGCTTACCTGGGAGCGGACGAATGAGCGCTCTCCTTGAAGTCAACGATCTGCACGCCGGCTATGGCCGCGCCGAGGTGCTGCATGGGCTGAGTTTTGCGGCCGCAGAGAAAAGCGTCGTCACCGTCATCGGCCCCAACGGCGCCGGCAAGTCCACGCTGCTGGGCGCGCTGATGGGCCTGATCCCGTCGCGCAGCAGCACGCTGCGTTTTGCCGGCGAGGACATCGCCCGGCTGACGCTCGAAGAACGCGTCATGGCCGGCCTGGCCCTGGTGCCCGAGAAGCGCGAGCTGTTCGGCAGCATGACGGTGGAAGACAACCTGCTGCTGGGCGGCTGGCGGCCCCGCAAGCTCGGTGACAAGCGCTGGCGCGACGGGCTGGAGAGCGTCTACACGCGCTTCCCGCGCCTGAAGGAGCGCCGCGCGCAGCAAGCCGGCACGCTGTCTGGCGGCGAACGGCAGATGCTGGCCCTGGGCCGTGCGCTGATGGGCCAGCCCAAGCTACTCATGCTCGACGAACCCAGCCTGGGCCTGGCGCCGCTCATCGTGCGCGAGATCTTCGCCATCGTTGACGACCTGCGCGCCAGCGGCGTCAGCATCCTGCTGGTCGAGCAGAACGCCCGCGCGGCGCTGCGTGTGGCGGACCATGGCTACGTGTTGGAGACCGGGGAGTTCGGGTTGAGCGGGGCGGCGGATGAGCTGGCGGCGGACCCGAGGGTCATCGAGACGTATCTCGGTGCGGGGCGAAAGGACTGACCATTGGCAGCCCTCCTCAAGGCCGAGCGAGCCGACATCACGAAGCTGGCCGTTGACGTCATCGTCAATGCGGCGAATTCATCGCTGCTGGGTGGCGGAGGTGTGGACGGTGCGATCCATCGTGCTGCCGGGCCGGACCTTGTGCATGAATGCCGCCTGCTGGGCGGCTGCAAGACCGGCGAAGCCAAGCTCACGAAGGGTTATCGCTTGCCGGCTCACCACATCGTGCACACGGTAGGTCCTGTGTGGCGTGGCGGCGCACATGGCGAGGCCGAACTGCTGGCCTCCTGCTATCGGAACAGCCTGAGGCTGGCCGTCAGCCAGCAGGCGACGACGGTGGCCTTTCCCAGCATCAGCACGGGCATCTTTGGTTACCCCATTGAGCAGGCGGCGCGCGTGGCCATCGAGACCGTGCGCGCGGAGGCTGCAGCGCACAGCAGCATCCGGGAAGTCATCTTCTGCTGCTTCTCGGCGAACGATCTTCAGGTCTATGACAGGGTACTCGCCTCGCCCTGAGGTCTGACCAGCATCGTCGGCGCAATGCCGAACATCCGCCGGCACGTCCGGCTCAGATGGGCCGAGTCCGCAAACCCCCAGTCCTGCGCCGCCTGCGTCCACGACAGCCCGCCCATGGCCGCGCCGACGGCGGCTTCCACGCGAGCCCACAGCAGATAGGCGCGGAACGACAGCCCCGTCTGCGCCACGAACAGATGCCTGAACCGGCTGGGTGACAGGTGCGCCGCCGCAGCAGCTTGCGCCAGCGTCACCGGCTCGGCCAGGCGCTCGCGGACGAACGCGATGGCGCGGCTGACGCGCGGATCCACGTTGAGCGCGGGCGAGGCCTGGCCGCATAACGCAGCGACGAGGCGGTGGCTGATGGCGATGAGGGCCTCGTCCGGCGCCTTGCCGGCGAAGGCGTCGCGCAGCGCGTTGAGCTGGGGCTGGATCGTCTCGACGGGCAGCTCGGCGATGGGCGCCGTGCCGTACAGCTGCAGCAGCGCCCGCCCTTGCGCCGTCTCCGGTTCCACGAAGACCTGCGCCACCGTTTCGCCGCTGCCGTCGAACTGGTGGCGTTGGTGCGGGCTGACCATGGCGGCGGCGTGCTCATGCCACCCGTCATCACCGCACAGGCTCAAGCGGCCGGTCAGCGCCAGTGAGATCTGGATGGCGTGGTGTGCATGCGCTTGCGCATGCCCCGTTGCGCGGCCTATCCACAGGCTGCCGCCGGGCCACAGCAACACGCGGCCTATGCCGACGATGGGCTTGGATGACGGCATCAACGGCTCCGGCTGCAGCAGCGCAGATCAGCCGTTTCGTTCAAGCCGCCGGCAACCGCGATGAACAGAATTCGTCTCACGGACACACCGCTCCGCACCCCCGTCACCTCAAGGACTGAAACCATGCAAACCTCCAACACCCCCGCCTGCAACTGCGCCAACTGCCCCGGCGCCGCCTGCACCTGCGGCTGCCAGACGCCCGTTGCCACGCCAGCGCCTGCGGCCTGCCGCTGCGGCCCGAACTGCGCCTGCGAACCCATCTGCCGCTGCGCCTGAAGCCGCACTGCCGCGACCACCAGGCACTGCGCGGTCGCGGCGGGTCGGCTCAGGCTAACACCCGGATTCCCACACCATGAAGCATTCCCTCGCACTGTTGCTATCGCTGCTGCTGTGCCTGCAACTCGGCGCCTGCATGACACCGCCGCAGAACCTGGACCTGTCGCTGTCCAAGCCGACGGTGCAAGACAAGTACCGCGTCACCCTTCAGCCGATGGTCGCTGCCATCGCCATCAACCAGTTGCACGCTTGGCAGGTGCAGGTCACATCGCCCAGCGGCGAGCCGGTGCTGCATGCGCGCATCGCCGTCGACGGGGGCATGCCGCAGCACGGCCACGGCCTGCCGACGCAGCCTGCCGTGACGCAGGAACTGGGCGGCGGCCGCTACCTGATGGAGGGCATGAAGTTCAGCATGACCGGGTGGTGGGAAATCAAGCTGAAGCTGGATTCGGCCGAGCGCGGTGCCGATGCGGTCACCTTCAACAAGGTCATCGCCCTGCCCGTGGCAAGCAAGACCTGAACGGCGGTGATGCAGATGTGCCGGCGTTGCCTGTTGATCTGGACCCTGGCATTGCTGGGCGTGGCCCTGCTCGCGCTGGCCGGGCTGCCCGAACTCGCCGTCGCAGGGGCCATCCGAGCGCAGGCCTGGAGCGAGGAGGAGTTGGCGGTGCTGTCGTCGCTGCGGCTCAGTCAGTTGCCACCCGCGCCGGCTGATCCGTCCAACCGCTTCGAGAGCTCGCCCGCTGCGGCCGCGCTGGGCCAGCGCCTGTTCTTCGACGTGCGCCTGAGCAGCAATGGCGCGGTGGCATGCGCGAGCTGTCACGACCCCGCACGGCAGTTCCAGGACGGCCGGGCCACGAGCGTCGGCCTGGGCAGCGGCTCGCGGCGGGCCATGCCCATCGCTGCGGCCGCTCACAGCCCCTGGCTGTTCTGGGACGGGCGCAAGGACAGCCTCTGGTCACAGGCCCTGGGGCCCCTCGAGGACGCGGCCGAGCACGGCGGCAACCGCCTGCGCTTTGCCCGGCTGCTGCAGGCTCACTACCGCGAGCCCTACGAGGCGCTGTTTGGCCCGCTGCCCGCGCTTGATGGGCTGCCTCAGGACGCCGGCCCGCTGGGCAGCGGCGCGGAGCGTGCCGCCTGGCAGGCGCTGGATGCGACGACCCGCGATGCCGTCACGCGCGCCTTCGCCAATCTGGGCAAGGCCTTGGCGGCCTACGAGAAGCGCCTGCATCACGAGGCCTCACGGCTGGACGGGTATCTCGACGGCGTCGTGGCCGGCCAGCCCACGATGCCCGCTGCGCTGGACGCGAGTGAGATCAACGGGCTGCGCCTTTTCATCGGCAAGGCTCGCTGCATCAGCTGCCACAACGGCCCGCTGTTCACGGACCAGCATTTCCACAACACGGGCGTGCCGCCGCGCAACGGCGGTGCGGCCGACCGGGGACGCGCCGCCACCCTGGCCACGGTGCGGCGGGACGAGTTCAACTGCCTCGGCCCCTACAGCGATGCCGTCCCGGGGCAATGCCAGGAGCTGCGCTTCATGGTGAGGCAGGACCCGACGCTGGAGGGCGCCTTCAAGACGCCCGGCCTGCGCGGCGTGGCGCTGAGGCCGCCCTACATGCACGCCGGCCAGATCGCCACGCTGGAGGCCGTGGTGCGCCACTACGCCGAGGCCCCGCACGCCGCCGTCGGCCGCTCGGAGCTGCGGCATCGGCAAGGCTGCGAAAACGGCGCTGCCCAGGCGCTCCAGCCGGTCGAGTTGTCCCCAGCCGAGCAGCAGGACCTGGTGGCCTTCTTGCGCACGCTGTGAGCTCAGGCCAGGCTCAGCCGGCCCTCGCCCAGACCAGCAGCTTGTTGTTGGCCGGCATGTCCAGCCGCTCCATCAGTGCGAGGCCCGCAGCGGCGGCTTGCGTGCACACGTCGGCCAGGCAGCGAATCCCCCAGTCGGGATTGCGGCCGCGCAGGTCGGCGTCAAAGGCGAGATTGCTCGGCGCCGTGGGTTCGCCGTCCACCAGGTAGGGGCCGTAGGTGATGAGCAAGCCAGCCGGGGCCAGATGCCTCGCCGCCCCCCGCATCAGCCCCGCCGTGCATGCCCACGGCGCGATGTGGATCATGTTGGCGCAGTAGACGGCATCGACCTGGGCCGGCACGCCGGGCCAGGCGGCGGCGAGCACGTCCAGCGTGACCGGCGGGCGCACGCGTTCCAGCCCTTCGCACCACGCGGCGATGGAGGGTAGGGCGGCGGCATCGAAGTCGCTGGGCTGCCACTGCCAGCCGGGCAGCCCGGCGCTGAAGAACGCCGCATGCTGGCCGGTGCCGCTGGCGATCTCGAGCATCACACCCGCAGGCGGCAGCAGGCGTTGCAGTTCGGCCAGGATGGGGGGCGCGTTGCGCTCGGCGGCGGGGCTGTGGCGGCGTTCATGGGGCATGGCGCGCGAATTGTGCGGCGCGCCAATGCTGTCAGCCGCAGAAAGAATGTCTTGCGGCGCGCGCGGTTTCGCCCGGGCGCGGCGCTGGGCACAGTGGGGGCTCATCTTCAAGGAGCCTGCATGACCCTCAAGCTGTACCGCCACGCCATGTCCGGCCACGCCCACCGCGCGGAGCTGGCGCTGTCCCTGCTGGACCTGCCGCATGAACTCGTCGACGTGAACCTGGCCGCGCGCGAGCACAAGACGCCCGAGTTCCTCGCCCGCCATCCCTTCGGCCAGCTGCCGCTGCTGGAGGACGACGGCCACTTCGTCTGGGACAGCACGGCCATCCTCGTCTACCTGGCGACGAAGTTTGATCCATCGGGCCGCTGGCTGCCGCAGGACGCCGCCGGCCGTGCGGCCGTTCAGGGCTGGCTGTCCGTGGCTTCGGGGCTGATCGCCTTCGGGCCGGCGGCGGCTCGGCTGGTGACGGTGTTCGGGGCACGCTTTGATGCCGACGAGGTCATCGCCCGCGCCCACGCCTTGTTCAAGGTGATGGAAGGCGAGCTGGCACGCCGGCCCTTCCTCGTCGGTGAGCACGCCACGCTGGCCGACGTGGCCGGTTACAGCTATGTCGTCAACGCGCCCGAGGGCAATGTGGACCTCGCTCCGTACCCGGCGCTGCGCGCCTGGCTGGCGCGCGTCGAGGCGCTGCCCGGCTTCGTGCCGTTCAAGACCACGCCGGCCGGCCTGCGCGCTGCCTGACATGGAGCCCCTCGTCCGGTCTCACCGCGCTGCACGCGGGTGCGCCCGGTCGGTCCCCCGAGGGGACGGCGATGCTCGCGGCATTGAGCCGCGAGCACATCGCCCCGGGCGGGCCGGCTTGGGAGCGGCCCGGCGCTCGGCCCGCAGGTCGCGAAGACGTAAGGAATCGCTGAGATGAACCATCACCCTTTCCACCCCGGCGAGGTCGCCGTGCAGACCCGCCTGGGCGTTGCCGAGCGCATGCACGAGATCGGCAGCCGCGTCGTGCGCGACCACATGCCCGAGCAGCACCAGCGCTTCTACGAGCAGCTGCCGATGATGCTGGCCGGCAGCGTTGACCCCACCGGCAGGCCCTGGGCCACGATGCTGGTGGGCCGGCCGGGCTTCGTGCAGGCGCCGGATGACACGCACCTCGTGTTCGACACCGTGCCCATCGCGGGTGACCCGGCTGCGGCCGGCATGACCGCCGGCGCACCGCTGGGCCTGCTGGGCATTGAGCTGCACACGCGGCGGCGCAACCGTGTCAACGGCGAGCTGCTGGTGGCAGGGCCTGAGGGTTTGCGCCTGCGCGTGCAGCAGGCGGTGGGCAATTGCCCGCAGTACATCCAGGGCCGCGAGTTCGACTGGGTGCGTGACGCGGCGGACACCAGGCCACGCGCCATCGAACGCGTGTCGCAACTGGACGGCGACGCTGCCTGGCTGATCGCCGCCGCCGACACCTTGTTCGTCGCCACGCACGCTGCCACTGCCGGGGCGGACGTGTCGCACCGCGGCGGTCCTGCGGGGTTTGTGCTGCAGGAGGACGACCGAACGCTGCTGGTGCCCGACTACTCAGGCAACCGCATGTTCATGACCCTTGGCAACCTGCAGCTCGACGGCCGCGCGGGCCTGCTGTTCATCGACTTCGAACGCGGCGACCTGCTGACGCTGACCGGCCGCGCCGAGATCGTCTGGGATGGGCCGGAACTGGCGGGGCTGGGCGGCGCCGAGCGCGCCTGGCGCTTTCATCTGGATGAGGGCTGGTGGCTGCGCGACGCGCTGCCGCTGCGGTGGGCCTTCCGCGACTGGGCGCCGCAGAACGCCTAGCGCAGTGCGGGATTCGTTCTCAAGGTGTCGACTGCGAGGTCGACAAAGGCGCGCACCTTCTGCGTCGCGTGGCGGCCCTCGTGATGGACGATGTGCACGGGCAGAGGTGGCGTCTCGAAGTCTTCCAGCAGCGGCAGCAGCGCGCCGCTGGCCAGCGCATCGGCCACCTGGTAGCTCAGCAGCCGCGCGATGCCCAGCCCGGCCAGCGCAAAGGAGCGGGCGGTGTCGTTGGTTGTCGTGCGCAGCCTCGGCCGGATGCGCTGCACCAGCGGCCGGCCGCCCTCGGTGAAGCGCCATTCCGGGTAGGGCAGCACCTGCGTGGGATGGATCAGCACATGCGCGGACAGCTCATCCGGGCGCTGCGGCCGGCCGTGCGTGGTTATATAGCCCGGCGAGGCCACGAGCATGCGCCGCACCTGGCCGACGCGGACCGCCCGGAGCGTGGAGTCGGGCAGCTCGCCGATGCGCACGGCCACGTCCAGCCCCTCGTCGACGAGGTTGACGACGCGGTCGACGAAGACGCATTGCACGTCGACTTCCGGGTAACGCTGCAGATACTCCGCCAAGATGGGCGTCACATGCAGGTTGCCGAACAGCACGGGTGCCGTGACGCTGAGCAAGCCCTTGAGCTGGCTGCGGCTGCCGCTGGTGGCGTTCTCTGAGTCGCCGACGTCGGCCAGGATGCGCCGGCAGTCGTCGGCGTAGCGCGCGCCGGCCTCGGTCACGCGTACGGTGCGGGTCGTGCGCGTCAACAGGCGCACACCCAGCCGCGCCTCCAGCTCGGCCACGGCGCGCGTCACAACGGGCGCCGACAGGTCCAGCTTGCGCGCGGCGCTGGCGAAGCCGCCGCTGTCGACGACGGCGACGAACACCTCCATGGCTTGCAGACGATCCATGCCGGGCATTTTGGGCCCGGCATGAGCCCGTTCAGGCGAGTCGGCCGGCCTGGAAGTCCCGTACCGCCTGCACCAGCTCGGCTTCGGTGTTCATGACGAAGGGACCGTACTGTGCGATGGGCTCGCCCAGCGGCTTGCCGGCCACCAGGATGGCGCGCGTCGGTGCATCGCCCGCCTGCAGGCGCACGCCGTCGCTGCCCGGCGTGTTGGCGAGGATGGCCATGCGGCCCTCGGGTTGCAGACAGCCACTGTCGAACTTCAACGCACCTTGATAGACGAAGACGAAGGCGTTGTGGGTGGCCGGCAGCGTCTGCTCGAAGCGGGCGCCGGGTTCGAGATGCAGGTCAAGGTACAGCGGCTCGGTGACGTCGCGCTGCACGGCACCGGCCACGCCGTGGCTTTCGCCGGCAATCACGCGCACTGTCACGCCGTCGCGCTCGTACTGAGGCACGTCGGCGCCCTGCACGTCCAGGTACCAGGGGTCGCGCAGCTTGTCCTTGGCGGGCAGGTTCAGCCACAGCTGGAATCCGGCCATGCGGCCTTCACGCTGCTCGGGCAGCTCGCTGTGGATGACGCCGCGGCCGGCGGTCATCCATTGCACGCCGCCGTCGGCCACCAGGCCTTCATGGCCGGCCGAGTCGCGGTGGCGGATGCGGCCCTGCAGCATGTAGGTGATGGTCTCGAAGCCGCGATGTGGGTGGTCGGGGAAGCCGGCGACGTAGTCATCCGGGTTCTCCGAGCCGAAGTGGTCCAGCATCAGGAACGGGTCCAGCCGGCGCTGCAGGTTCTGCGTCAACACGCGGTTGAGCTTCACACCGGCACCGTCGCTGGTCGGCTGACCGGCGACAAGGCGCTCGACCTCGCGAGGCTGGTTCAACAGGGTTGTGGCGACGGTGCTCATGACGATTCCTTAAGCAGCAAGCAATTCGGAGATTTGGGCGCGGGCATTGGCGAGGCCTTGTTCGGCCGCGAAAGCCATGCCTTCAGCGTAGACGAACTCGACGTCGGTCATGCCCAGGAAAGCCAGCACGGTGCGCAGGTATGGCGTCATCTGGTCGCTGGGCTGGTCGCGGTGGATGCCGCCACGGCTGGTGACGACGAACACCTTCTTGCCGGTCAGCAGGCCGACCGGGCCCTTCTCGGTGTACTTGAAGGTGACGCCGGCGCGGGCCACCGCATCGATCCAGTTCTTGAACTGGGCCGTGACGTTGAAGTTGTACATGGGCACGCCGATGACGACGGTGTCGGCGGCCTGCAGCTCCGCGATCAGTGCGTCGTCCAGCGCGACGCGGGCAGCCTGCTCGGGGCTGCGCTTGTCGGCCGGGGTAAAGAGGGCGCCCAGCGCGGCTTCGTCCAGCACGGGCTGGGGCGTCAGCGTCAGGTCGCGCACGGTGACGGTCGCGTCGGGCGAGGCGGCGCGCAGGCCGGCGGTCAGCTCGTTGGCCAGGCGGGTAGAGGTGGAGCCCTCGCCGTCTTGCAGGCGGCGGGCGCTGGCGTTGATTTGCAGGATGTTCATTCGGTGCTCCTGGAGGGGCGGGTTGCGATGGAATGAACTCTAGGACTCGCCAATCGAGTCCAGAAGCCGTCGATTTGCATAAGATTGTTCCGTCAATGGATCAATAAGGCCAAAGAGATGGAATCCGACGCGGACGACCTGCTGCTGTTTGCCCGCGTCATGGAGGCCGGCAGCTTCAGCCGCGCTGCCGAGCGCGTGCACTGGCCCAAGAGCACCGTGTCGCGGCGCATCGCGGCGCTGGAGGGGCGCCTGGGCGAGAAGCTGTTGCTGCGCACGACGCGCAAGCTGTCGCTGACGGACTTCGGCGCCGGTGTGCTGGAGCACGCCCGCGCCGTCGCCGCCGAGGTGGACGGGGCGCTGGCGCTGGCCCTGCACCGCCAGCAAAAGCCCAGCGGCCGGCTGCGCGTCAGCATGCCGGCAGACTTTGCCGAGACGGTGGCTGCCGGCATGCTGGCCGAGTTCGCGCTCAACTACCCCGAGGTGCAGCTGGAGCTGGACCTGACGCCGCGCCGCGTGGATCTTGTCGGCGAGGGCTTCGATCTGGCCATCCGCATGGGTCGCATGGACGAGGACAGCCAGCTCACTGCGCGCAAGCTGGCCACCACGCACTGGGGCCTGTACGCCTCACCCGACTACCTGGCTCGGGTGGGCGAGCCGCTGTTGCCGCAGGCGCTGGACAGCATGCATGGCCTGATGCTCCTGACCCGCACCGGCGAGCCCGTGCCGTGGTGGCTGCACCGCGAGGGCAGCGATCCGGTGCTGGCAAGCCCGACCCAGCGCACCGTGGCCAATTCACCCAGCCTGCTGGCGCAGCTGGCGCTCAGCGGGGTGGGCATTGCCGGCGTGGACCGGCTGCTGGTGCGGCACTCGGTGGAGCTGGGTCAGCTGCAGCGCCTGTTGCCCGACTGGCAACTGCCCGGCTCCAGCTGCTGGGCGGTGTTCCCGGAGCGACGGCTGATGCCGCTGCGCACCCGGGTGTTCCTGGAGGCGATGTCAGCCCTGCTGGAGAATTGCCCGGCCCCGGGCGCCTGACACGGCGACCGACGGCTCACTCGTCCGCGTTGCTGAACGCGAACTCGATGGCCACCTCGCGGGGCGCCGCGATGGGCTCGAAGCGCCATTGTTTGACGGCGTCGACCGCCGCCAGCCCCAGGCGGCTGTGGCTGGCCTTCAGGGTCTCGGCCTTGCTGACGGAGCCATTGGGGGCCACGGTGAACTTCACCCGGGCAAAGCCGTCGCGGAAGGACGACTGCTGCTGCAGCTGCCGCGGGATGGTTGGGTTGACGCGTGACAGCAGCTTGAGCGGCACTTCGGCCTCTTCGACCGGCGCGGGCGGCGGCTCAACAGCACGCGCGGCCGCAGCCATGGGCGCGGTCGGGGCGGGTGTTGGCGAAGCCATGGCCAGCACCACGGGCGCGCGCTCGGGCTCGGGCTCGGGGTCTGGCGCCACTGCCACGGCAACTGGGGCGGGGTTGGGGGCTGCGGTGACGGCCGGGGCGGGCGCGGGTTTGGGCGCGGCAGCAACAGGTGCGGGTGCCGGCTTGCGTGGGGCTGGTGCTGCAGCCGGCGTGGGTGCAGCGGCTGGCTGCTGGCGGCTGGCGCCCTTGTCGCCGTTGAGCTTGATCCAGTGAAAGACGGCGTCGGCGGCTTTCTGGGCGCGCTCCAGGCTCTTGTCGGCCTTGGGTGCTTCCGTTTGCGCCATGGCCGCCTGGCCGAGCAGAAGCAGGCCGGCCGCGATGGCGGTCAGAGTGAGCGTTAGCGGGGTGCGCGGTCCAGGTTGCATGGCAGATCCACGAATACGGGGTGAGAGGGGCCGGCCACCGTCCGGCGCCCGGACTCTAGTCAAGCGCCGGTGCGACGTCAGCGGGGTTTGCCCCCCGGCGTGTGCAATTTGGTGCGTTATCGCCGCAAAGCTTCAGGCCGTACCGAGCAGACTTCGGCAACGCTTCTCGTGCTGGCGGATCTCGGTCAGCGTCACCTCGATGTCGTGGCGCTGCTGCTCCAGCTGCTCGCGGTGCCGCGCCAGGATGGCCAGGAAGGCCTGCAGCTGCGGCGCGGCGCTGGCCTGGCTGTCGTACATGTCGACGAGCTGCTTGATCTCCTGCAGCGCCAGCCCCAGGCGCTTGCCGCGCAGCGTCAGCTTCAGCCGCGTGCGGTCGCGCGGCGTGTAGACGCGGTTGCGGCCCTTGCGGCTGGGCTCCAGCAGGCCCATGTCCTCGTAGAAGCGGATGGCGCGCGGCGTGATGTCGAACTCGGCGGCCAGCTCGGTGATCGTGAAGGTGGTTTCGGTCGCGACGGCGACAGGTTTGCGGGAGGCCATGGCTAAACTGGATTGACGTTAACGTCAGTCTAATGGGGTCTGAAGCGGCCCTTTGCATCATGGCCAACCCGCGCGAATCCGAACTCCATTACCCATTGGGCGACGTCCTGCCCGGCCCCGGCGAGGCGCTGGACCTGGCGCCCGGCGTGCGCTGGGTGCGCATGGGCCTGCCCTTCGCGCTGGACCACATCAATCTGTGGTTGCTGCGTGATCGCATCGACGGTCGCGAGGGCTGGACCATCGTCGACTGCGGCATCAGCAGCGACGAGACGCGGGCCAACTGGGAGACCGTGTTCGCCGAGCGCCTTGACGGCCTGCCGGTGCTGCGCGTGATGGCGACGCATTTCCACCCGGACCATCTCGGCCTGGCGCATTGGCTGACCGAGCGTTGGGGCTGCCGGTTGTGGATGAGCGCCACCGACTTCAACCTGGCCCGCTTGGCCAGCAGCTCGACCGTGGGCATGGGCGGCGCGACGGCGGCTGCCTTCTTTGGCAGCCACGGCCTGACCGACGAAGACTCGCTGGCCAAGATCCGCGACCGCGCCGACTACTACCCGAAGATGGTGCCCGTCGTGCCGTCCAGCTACCGGCGCTTGATGGACGGCACCGAGGTCGAGATCGGCGGGCGCGTCTGGCGCTGCATCGCCGGCTACGGGCACGCGCCGGAGCACATCAGCATGTTCTGCGCGCCGGCCAAGCTGCTGATCTCCGGCGACATGGTGTTGCCGCGGATCTCGACAAACGTGTCCGTCGTCGACGTGGAGCCCGAGGCCGACCCGCTGACGCTGTACCTGAGCTCGTTGACCCGCTACCTGGACCTGCCCGAAGACACGCTGGTGCTGCCGTCGCACGGGAAACCCTTCACCGGCCTGCACGCGCGCATCGACCAGTTGCGCGAGCACCACGACGAGCGGCTGGCAGAGGTCGTCGCCGCCTGCCGCGCGGCGCCGACTCACGCGGCCGGGCTGCTGGGCGTGCTGTTCAAACGCAAGTTGGACCTGCACCAGACCACGTTCGCGATGGGCGAGGCCATCGCGCACCTGCACGCGCTGTGGCTGCGGGGCGAACTCAAACGCGAACTGGGCGCCGACGGCATCTACCGCTTCGTGCCCGCCTGAATGGATTGGGGAAAAAGAAAAGCCGCCGCAGGATGCCCAGCGGCGGCGTTTCAGCCTTCTAGCGGTACCTCGCTCCCTCTGCTCCCGCCGGGTCTAGCCGGCTTCCGGTACCTGTGGTGACAGCGTTCGACATGAAGTGTTGCTGAACGTGTCTGCGCGAGGATGACGTTAGGCTGGGAATATTCACCAGCAATCCATTGCAGCAGGCCGCAGCCTCACTGGACCACGATGGATTCCTCGCGCAGTGCGTCGCGGGAGCGCTCGAAGTCGGGCAGCACGGAGCGCACCGTGTCCCAGAAGGCCGGGCTGTGGTTCATCTCGCGCAGGTGGGCCAGTTCGTGGGCGACGACGTAGTCGATGATGGCCGGTGCGAAGTGGATGAGGCGCCAGTTCAGCCGGATGCTGCCATCGGCGCTCGCGCTGCCCCAGCGGGTCTGGGCCGATGACAGCCGCAGCGACTTCATCGCCACGCCCAGCCGCTCGGCAAACAGCCGGCAGCGGGGCAGGAAGTCTTCCCTCGCACGCGCCTGCAACCAGGACTGGCTCAGGTCACGGATCTGCTCGGCCGCCGCGTCATGCGGCAGCGGCAGACGCAGCTCGCGCGTGGCGGCATCCCACACGACCTCGCGTTCGCCGGGCGCCACCACCATCGTCAGCGGCTGGCCGAGGTAGGGCAGGCGGCCGCCGTGTATCCAGTCGATGCGTGCGGCCTGCATGCGCTGCTGGCGCTCGCGCTGCTCGACGATCTTGCGCAGGATCCAGTCACCCTTGTGATGCAGCGCGCGCTCGATCTCGGCGATGGGCACCCAGCGCGGCGCGCTGACGCGCAGGCCCTGCGGCCCGACGACGAAGCCGATGGAGCGCCGCCGTGCGCGCTTGAGTTCGTAGCCCACGCGGTGCTGGCCCAGCCACAGCTCGCGCTTGGACTTGGCCGCGCCGGGGTCGGCGGGGGCGACCTCGGCCTCCGCATCGAACAGCGCCAGCTGGCTGTCCTGCAGGAGTGGTGAGGCCGGGCGCTTGGGCGGCATGGCGTTCAGCGTGGGGTCGCGGCCGGCGCGGCCGGTGCGGCGGCGACGCCGGCGGGCGGAGGGTTGCTGGCGTAGGCCTCGGGGTCCAGACGGCGCATTTCGCTCTCGATCCAGTCCTTGACCTCGGCCATCAGCTCACCCGGCTGGCGGCCCACCGCCGGAATCTGCTTGCCGATGGACACGTCCACCACGCCCGGGCGCAGCAGGAAGCTCTTGCGCGGCCAGCAGCGCGCCGCTGTGGCGGCGATGGGCACGACGGGCAGGCCGGCCTCGATGGCCAGACGCGTGCCGCCGGTCTTGTACTCGCCCACCTCGCCGCGCGCGATGCGGGTGCCCTCAGGGAACATGATGACCCAGTTGCCCTGGCCGCCCAGTCGCTTGCCCTGCGTGAGTACCTTGTTCCAGGCCTCGGTGCGGCGGCCGCGGTCGATGTGGATCATGTCCATGCGCGCCATGGCCCAGCCGAAGAAGGGCACGTAGAGCAGTTCGCGCTTGAAGACATAGGCCAGCGGGTGGCTGAACAGCGCCGGGTAGGCAAAGGTCTCCCAGGTGCTCTGGTGCTTGGACAGCAGCACGACGCCGGCGCGGCGGTCCGACGCGGGCGGCAGGTTCTCCATGCCGTGGATGCGCCAGCGGATGCCGCAGATGAAGCGCGCGCTCCAGATGGCGAGCTTGAGCCAGCCGGCGCAGGCCCAGTAGATGGGGTCGCCGCGCCGGAAGATCGACAGGATGACGACGGCCGTCGCCCAGGGGATGACCGTGACGATGAGGACGAGGACGAAGATCAGCGAGCGGATAGCGCTCAGCAAGGTGGACATCAGTTCAGGTCTCCGGCCTGGGTGTCGGGGGAAACGGCCTGGCCGCGCTGCTCGGCAGCGCGGCGGCGCTCCTCCTGGATGAGGGTTTCGGCAAAGCTCTTCAGGTCGTCGTGCACGCGGGCCTTGGGCACCTGCACCAGCAGGTTGGCGAGTTCATGGGTGCTGAGGTGGCCGAAAGGGCCGGTCAGCACGAGGTGTGGTATGCAGCCGGCGTTCTGGGCCGTCAGCAGGTCGGTCAGCGACGCGCCGACCATGTGCACGTCGGGCAGCTCGACGTCGAAGCGCTCGCCGATCTGCTGGATCAGCCCGGGCAGCGGTTTACGGCAGTCGCAGCCTTCCTCGGGCGTGTGCGGGCAGAAGAAGGCGGCATCCAGGCGCCCGCCTTTTTCGGCCAGCAGCTGGTTCAGCCGCAGGTGCACCGCGTTCAGCGACGCCATGTCGAGCAGGCCGCGGCCGATGCCGGCCTGGTTGGTGGCCAGCACCGTGTGCCAGCCGGCGTGGTTCAGCCGAGCGACGGCCTCCAGCGCGCCGGGCAGCGGGTCCAGCTCCTCCGGCGCCTTGACGTGGTCGTCGCGGTAGCGGTTGATCGTGCCGTCGCGGCCCAGGATGACCAGCTTCATGCCGTGGGCGTGGTCAGAGCGCATCTGTGCTTTTTTCAACTCGCGAGGCGCGACAAGTCGGCCACGCGGTTCATCGCCGCGTGCAGGCGGCCCAGCAAGGCCAGGCGGTTGGCACGCAGCGCGGCGTCTTCGGCGTTGACCATCACGTCGTCGAAGAAGGCGTCGACCGGGCCTTTAAGCGCAGCCAGGGCTTTCAGCGAGCCGGTGTAGTCATGCTGCTCGAACAGCAGGTCTGCAGCGGGCTGGACTTCGGCGATCGCGGCGGCCAGGGCCTGCTCGGCAGCTTCCTGCAAAAGGTCGGCCTTCACCTCGGTCGGCAGCTCGCCCTCGACCTTCTTCAGGATGTTGCCGACGCGCTTGTTGGCAGCGGCCAGCGACGCGGCTTCGGCCAGGGCGGCGAAGGCGCGCACGGCCTCCAGCCGGCGCGGCACGTCGCCCAGGCGCGTCGGGTTCAACGCCAACACGGCGTCGACTTCCTGGGCGCTGTAGCCCTGATCGCGCAGCGACACGGCCAGGCGGTCGGCGAAGAACGTGAGCAGCGCGTCGCGTGGGTTGGTGATCAGCTCGCCGAATGGCGGCACAGCCGAGTCGATCAGCGCCGGCAGGTCCAGCGGCAGGTTCTTCTCGACCAGGATGCGGATCACGCCGAGCGCGTGGCGGCGCAGCGCGAACGGGTCCTTGTCGCCGGTGGGCAACTGGCCGATGCCGAACAGGCCCACCAGTGTCTCCAGCTTGTCGGCCAGTGCCACCACCGTGCCGGTGTGGTTGCGAGGCAGTGCGTCACCGGCGAAGCGGGGCTTGTAGTGGTCTTCGATGGCGATGGCCACACCGTCGCGCAGGCCCTCATGGCGGGCGTAGTAGCCGCCCATGATGCCCTGCAGCTCGGGGAACTCGCCCACCATGTCGGTCAGCAGGTCGCACTTGGCCAGGCTCGCCGCCTGCTTGACCTTGCTGTCCAGCACCTTGAACTCGTCGTCGGCCTCGACCGTGTAGGGCAGGGTCGCCATGCTCAGCTGGTTGACGATGGCGTGGCCGATGGAGCGCACGCGCTCGGCGCGCTCGCCCTGGCTGCCCAGCTTGCCGTGATAGACCACCTTGGCGAGGCCCGGCAGGCGGTCTTCGAGCTTCTTCTTGCGGTCCTGGTCGAAGAAGAACTTGGCGTCGGCCAGGCGCGGGCGCACGACGCGCTCATTGCCTTGCACGACGGCGCTGGCGTCGGCGGGCGCGATGTTGCTGACGACGAGGAAGTGGCGGGTCAGCTTGCCGTGGGCGTCCAGCAGCGGGAAGTACTTCTGGTTGGCCTTCATCGTCAGGATGAGGCACTCCTGCGGTACGGCCAGGAACTCCGCTTCGAAGGCGCAGGTCAGCACGTTGGGGCGCTCGACGAGGGCGGTGACTTCGTCAAGCAGTGCTTCGTCGGCTATGGGCGTCAGGCTCAAAGCGTCGGCCGCGCCCTTGAGCTGGCGCGAGATCTCGGCACGGCGCTCGGCGAAGCTGGCGATGACGGCTCCCTGGTCACGCAACTGAGCGGCATAGCTGTCGGCGGAGGCTATGGATAACTCGGGCGTGAGCGCCTCGAAGCGGTGGCCCAGGGTCACTCGTCCGGAGCTCAGGCCCAGGGCCTGGACCGGCACCACGTCGGCGCCGTGCAATGCGATGAGGCGGTGCGCCGGACGTACGAACTTCACGTCGGTCCAGCCATCGGCCAGTTGGTAAGTCATGACCTTCGGGATCGGCAGCTTGGCGAGCGTTTCATCAAGCGCTTTCTGCAGGCCCTGGGCTAGCGTTGCGCCGGCGACCATGCTGTCCCAGAACAGCGCTTCGGCCTTGCCGTCCGGCAGGCGCTTGAGCTGCGGCACGACCTCGGGGCCGGCGCCGATGGATGCGAGCTTCTTCAGCAGCGCGGGCGTGGCTTGGCCGTCGGCGGTGAGGGCGACGGCGACGGGCATCAGCTTCTGCTGCTGGGCCTTGTCGGCAGCCTTGGCGGCGACGTTGGCCACATGCACGCCCAGGCGGCGCGGCGACGCGAAGGACGTGACGGCGGCGTCCGCAGCGGCCAGGCCTTGCGCCTTCAGGCTGTCGGCCAGCACGCCGGCGAAGGCCTCGCCCAGCTTCTTCAGCGCCTTGGGCGGCAGTTCTTCGACAAACAGTTCAACGAGCAGATTCATCAGGCGGCCGCCTTCTTGCTGTTCTTCAGTTCGATCTGAGCGACGACTTCATCCGCCCAGGCCTTCGGGGCCATCGGGAAGCCGAGGCGCGCCCGGCTTTCCAGGTAGCTCTGCGCCACGGCGCGCGCCAGGTTGCGGATGCGGCCGATGTAGGCCGCGCGCTCCGTCACGCTGATGGCGCCGCGCGCGTCCAGCAGGTTGAAGCTGTGGCCCGCTTTCAGCAGTTGCTCGTAGGCGGGCAGGGCGAGCTTTTCGGCCATCAGTTCCTGGCTCTTCTTCTCGTGCGCGGCAAACGCGCCGAGCAGGAAATCCACATCGCTGTGCTCGAAGTTGTAGGTCGACTGCTCGACCTCGTTTTGGTGGAACACGTCGCCGTAGGTCAGGCCGTCGGTGTAGACCAGGTCGTAGACCGATTCCTTGCCCTGCAGATACATGGCCAGGCGTTCCAGCCCGTAGGTGATCTCGCCGGTGATGGGTTTGCAGTCGATGCCGCCGACCTGCTGGAAGTAGGTGAACTGCGTCACCTCCATGCCGTTCAGCCACACCTCCCATCCCAGGCCCCAACAGCCGAGCGTGGGGTTCTCCCAGTCGTCCTCGACGAAGCGCACGTCGTTCTTCTTCAGGTCGAAGCCAAGGGCTTCGAGCGAGCCGAGATAGAGCTCCAGGATGTTGGCCGGCGCGGGCTTCAACACGACCTGGTACTGGTAGTAGTGCTGCAGGCGGTTGGGGTTCTCGCCGTAGCGGCCGTCCTTGGGGCGGCGGCTGGGCTGCACATAGCCGGCCTTCCAGGGCTCGGGGCCGAGGGCGCGCAGGAAGGTGGCGGTGTGGCTGGTGCCGGCGCCGACTTCCATGTCGTAAGGCTGGAGGAGTGCGCAGCCTTGTTTGGACCAGTAGTCCTGCAGCGTCAGGATGATTTGCTGGAAGGTCAGCATTGAGCGGGTGCGCGAAAGCGGGGGGTGGTCGATTCTATGAGGCGGCCCTCTTGAGCCCCATCAGGGTCAACAGCGCAATACCCCATAGCGGCCACAGGCCCAAAGCGTTGAGCCAATAGGCGTAGGGCGTGGTGCCGGTGCGGCCGTCGACGGCGGCTTCCAGCACGCCGCGCTCCAGCGTCGGCATGCGGGCCGTGACGCGGCCTTGGTGGTCGATGACGGCGGTGGCACCGGTGTTGGTTGAGCGCACCACCGGGCGCTGGAATTCCAGTGCCCGCATCTGTGAGAACTGCAGGTGCTGGTCCTGGATCATCAAGGTGCCGAACCAGGCGAGGTTGCTGACGTTGACGAAGACTGTGGCGGCGTCGGGGCCCACGGCGCTCTGCACGACGTCCTCGCCGAACAGATCCTCGTAGCAGATCAGCGGCCGCAGGCGCTGACCGGCCACGGCCCAGGGGCGCTGGTGGTCGCCGCGAGCCTGGTCATCCAGCGGGATGTTCATTGCACGCACGAACCAGCCGAAACCGGGCGGGATGAACTCGCCGAAGGGCAGCAGGTGGTGCTTGCCGTAGTGATAGTCGCTGCCGAGCGCGACGACGGAGTTCACCCAGCCTTCATCGGCGCTGCCGAGGAAGGCGCCGAGCAGGGCCGGGCGTTCGGGGCGCGACAAGCGCGTCAGCGTCGCCGGGTCCAGTTCGACCAGCGGGACTGGCACGACGGATTCGGGCGTGATGACGACCTGACCCTTGGCCGACTCGATGAGTTGGGCCAGCACCTCCAGGTTGGCGGCGAAGCGGGCGGCGTCGAACTTCTGGTCCTGCGGGATGCTGGGCTGCACCAGCGACACGGCCATCCGGCCGGTCGACGTCGTGAAATCCTGCGGCAACAGCAGGCCGGCCAGCGGCAGCAGCAAGGCGGGCGCGGCCCAGGCCCATGCGCGCTCTTTCATCAGCACCAGCCCGGCGGATGCCAGCGCCGCCAGCGCGGTGATGCCGTAGATGCCTATCCACGGCGCCCAGGCAGCCAGCGGCCCGACCGTGTGCGCATAGCCGGACGCAATCCACGGGAAGCCGCTGAGCCACGTCGCCCGCGCCAGTTCGGCCAGCAGCCAGGCAGGCACAAGCGCCAGCAGCCGCCAGCGCCCGGGCGCGACCCAGCGCGCGGCGAGGCCCAGCGCGAGGCGTAGTAGCCGCTCAGAAAGGCCGCCAGCAACCCGACGGCCAGCGCCGCTGCAGCCCAAGGGATGCCGCCGAACTGGTGCATGCTGATGTGCAGCCACCACAGGCCGGAGGCCAGCCAGCTGAAGCCGAACAGCGCGCCGCAAAGCGTGGCGACGCGCGGCGTGGCGTGGGTGACAACGCCGAACAGCAGCGAGAGCGCCGCGATCTGGGCCCACCAGGCCTCGGTGGGTGCGAATGACGCCGTCTGCAGCAGCCCGGCGGCCAGCGCGACCGCAGCGGCAACGCCCGCCCTCACGCCTCGGACTCGCCTTCAGGCACGCGCGTGACCTTGAACCAGCGCACCGCACCGCCGCGGGTCAGCATGACGGCGAAGTTCAGGCCGCCCACCCGCACCGACTCGCCACGGCGCGGCACCCGGCCGTGCTCGTGGGCGATCAGGCCGCCGATGGTGTCGAAGTCTTCGTCCGGCAGTGCCAGGCCGAAGCTGCCGTTGACGGCGGCGATGGTCGCATCGCCCGCCACGCGCTGGCTGCCGTCGGCCAGCGTGTAAAGGCCCGACTCGCCGTCCTTGTCGTCGAACTCATCTTCGATCTCGCCGACGATCTCCTCCAGCACGTCCTCGATGGTGATGAGACCGGCGGTGTTGCCGAACTCGTCGATGACGATGGCCAGGTGGTTGCGGTTGGAGCGGAAGTCGCGCAGCAACTCGTTCAGGCCCTTGCTCTCGGGTACGAAGACGGTGGGCCGCAGCAGCGCACGCAGGTTCAGCTCGGGCGCGCGCTGCATCTTCAGCAGGTCCTTGGCCAGCAGGATGCCCAGGATGTTGTCGCGCGTGCCTTCATAGACCGGAAAGCGCGAATGACCGGTGTCGATCACCAAGCCCAGCAGTTCGTCGTAGGGCGCGTCGATGTCCAGCAGGTCCATGCGCGGGGCGGCCACCATGGCGTCGCCAGCCGACAGCTCGGCCATGCGCAGCACGCCTTCCAGCATCTGGCGCGACTCGGGCTCGATCAGCTCGCGCTGCTCGGCATCGGCCAGGGAAGCCATCAGTTCGGACTTGGAGTCGGGGCCGGGGTGCAGAAACTCCAGCATGCGCTCCAGCAGGCCTCGGGCCTCGGGCGGGTGTTTGGCGGCCCCGCGAACTGGGGGCCGGCCTGAATGCGGTTCGCTCAAGGGGAACTGTCGGGGTATTGCGGAAG
>Ga0187843_10000390_pt1 | contig 32172 bp, 32 predicted proteins | sample SpaLakP09_SKY_43_FD_134516 | JGI IMG/M metagenome (GOLD analysis project Ga0187843, IMG submission 134516) | Oligotrophic lake water microbial communities from Sparkling Lake, Wisconsin, USA - SP09_SKY_43 | ecosystem: Environmental > Aquatic > Freshwater > Lake | place: USA: Sparkling Lake... | reverse complement strand
GGCTACGCGTTGCTGCACGCGACGATGCGCAAGACGGGCCGCGCCGCGCTGGCGTTGGTGGTGCTGCGCAACCGCCAGCATCTGGCCGCATGTTTCTTGCCGCCGGGCAGGCTCAGATCCTCGATGGGCAGCACTTCGTCGGCAAAGCGCATGGTGTTGAGCACCAACGCGTTGCCAGCCACCAGCAGCGCGGCCAGATGCTGGCGGTTGCGCAGCACCACCAACGCCAGCGCGGCGCGGCCCGTCTTGCGCATCGTCGCGTGCAGCAACGCGTAGCCACGTTCTCCGCGTTTGTCCGGCTCGAGGTAATAGGGCGTATCGAAGTAGTAGGGCGGGATTGATGCGGCATCGACAAAGCTGACGATATCGACAGTCTGTGTGGCCTCGACATTGGCCTGACGAAAATCCTCGTCGCTTAGCACGACATATTCGTCTTTCTCGTACTCATATCCCTTGACGATCTGATCGCGTTCGATCGGCTTGCCGGTGTGCTTGTTGACCCGCTGGTAACCCACCGGCGCCATATCGCGCTTGTCGAGCAGGTCAAGGTCGAGCGTATTCGAACGCGACGCGGATTTCACCGCAACGGGAATGTTCACCAGCCCGAAGCTGATGGCGCCTTTCCAGATGATGCGAGACATGATGCGTTACCGGAGTCGATACGTCTAATGCAGACGAGCGCGTTGCGGCGGTGGAGGCGGCAGGTCGCCGGGCGGCGGATCGTTGATCGGCTCCGGCGTCGTATCGGGCGGCTCTGGCGGCGGCGTTTCGGGCTTCGGCGGTACGACGTCGGGTTCGGGCGTGATGTGCATGAGCTTCCTTTTTCGGGCGTCGACGCGTCAGGCGTCAAGTTCGTCCAGTAGGCGCGTAAGCGCGTTCAGATCCGCTGGCTTGACCAGGTGCAGGTCGAAACCGGCGGCGCGTGTGCGGCGGCGGTCGTCGGGCTGGCCGAAACCCGTCAGGGCCACCAGGCGCGCATTGCGCAGTTCGGGAATTTCGCGCAGACGGCGTGCCGTTTCGAATCCATCCATGGTGGGCATGCCAAGATCCAGCAGCACCACGTCCGGGCGCACGCTGGCCGCACAGTCGATCGCACTTTGTCCGTCCGGCGCGGTGATCACCGTGTGGCCGAGCGTTTCCAGCGTCATCGTCATCGCTTCCAGCGCGTCGGCGTTATCGTCGACGAGCATGATCGTATGCGCGACGCCAGACTGCGTGCGCGTCTTGCTGGTGGGCGGATGCCAGTTTTGCCACGGTTCCACGGGCAGTTCGACAATAAAGGTGCTGCCCTGGTCGCGCCCGGGACTCTCCGCGCTGATGCGCCCACCGTGTAGCGTTACCAGCTTCTGCACGAGCGTCAGGCCGATGCCGGCGCCTTCGCGCGCGGCAAAATTATCGGGATCGGTGATGGTCGCGTCGGCAGTTTCGGTGGGGGTATCTTGATCGGGCACCGCAACGGCCTGCGCATCACCGACCCCCGGGGCCAGGGGATCGAATAGCTGACGCTGCAGCACGGCCGACAAACCGTTGCCATTGTCGCGTACGCGCACCAGCACTTTGCCATCGGCAGCGGTGGCTTCGACCGCAATGTGGCCGCCCTTGGGCGTGTATTTCGCGGCGTTGTGCAGCAGGTTGGCGAATATCTGCGTCAGCCGCACCATGTCGCCGCGAATCGGCAATGGCTGTTCGGGCAACGACAGCCGCAGCGTATGGTCGCGCGCTTCGAGGAGCGGGCGAACGGTTTCCACCGCGGTGTTCAACGCGCCACGCAACTCCACGAGATCGCGCCGCAGCGTGATCTTGCCCTGGTTGAAGCGCGAAACGTCCAGTAGTTCATCCACCAGCCTTGTCAGATGGTGCAGCTGCCGGCTGATGATGTCGCGGGCGCGGAACATGTCCTCGCGGGAAGGGGAAAACTGCTGCAGCAGATCGACCGCGCTACGCATCGGCGCCAGCGGATTGCGTAATTCGTGCGCCAGCATCGCGAGAAACTCGTCTTTGCGGCGCTCCTCATTGTGCAGCGTGCGTTCCGCGCGCTTGTGGCGAGTCACGTCCTGGCAAATCCCGGCCACGCGCAGGCAACTACCGTCCGCCGCGCGTACCGGGAATGCGCGCATGTGCACTTCGCGGATCTCGCCATTCGGTCGTTCCAGCTGGAACTCAGTGTCCAGCTTGCCATCGCGCAGCATGCTCTGCCACTCGGCCTCCATGCGCGCCTGATCTTCGGGCAGCACCGATTTCAGCCATTGCATCGGGTCTTCCTTCAGCGGCTCCAATGGGCGGCCCCAAAGCGTCTCGAACGAAGGGCTGACGAACAGGAAGTGCTGCGACGCGGGATCGAAGATCCACACCACATCGGCCAGCGCTTCGGCCAATTGCCGGAACAGGTCTTCGTTCTCGTGCAGGGCCTGCGAGGTGCGCCGGTAGGCATCCTCGGCGCCGCGCATGCGCAGCAGGGCCTTGATGTTGGAAATCAGTTCCTCGGGTTCGACGGGTTCCATCAGGAAGCTGTCGGCGCCGCCATCGAGCGCTTGTGCGCGCCGACGCGCGTCCGTTCCGCCCGATACCAGCAGTACCATCGTGCGGGCGGTCTGCGGGTCGTCCTTGATGAGGCGGCAGAGGTCCAGTCCATCGATATCGGGCATCTGGCCCGACAGCAGCACGAGGTCGGGTGCGTGCTGACGCACCAACGCCAGCGCGGCCTGGCCGTTCGAGGCCTCCAGCACCGACAAGTCCGCACGGTTGAGGATGCGACTTTTTACATAGCGCGGACCGTCGCGATCTTCGACGTTAAGAATCAGCGGCTGGCGCGGGGCTTGATTGGCAGGGGAGGTGTTCATAGCTGGCAGGCGGCTTGGTGGGCCGCGATAGTGATCGCAAGGCGGGGAACACGCTGGGCATGCTGCATCACCCGGGTCTGCCTCCCGGCAGGCCAAGGTGATGTTGAGACGGCTCGCATTGTATTTTTTTCCGGCATTCCTGCCATATCCTTTGTATTTTTTGCGTAAAGCATGAAGAGGGGCTTTGCTTCAGCGAAGTACGCCGATGGTTCGGGCGAACGTGGTTTCCGCGGCGTGGCCCGTCGCCGGCAACACCAGCAAATACGCCACTGCCAGCGTAAGAATGCCAATCACGGCACGCTGCCAGAACTCGCTCGAAAACCAGGGATCTCGGTCTTGTCTCATCGGATTTATCTTGCTTGAAGTGCCTGACGGCCATGTGGTTTGGGACCACAGTGGCAAGAACCGTGCCGCAGGCGGCGGCTTCGCTGACAGACGAACGCCTACGCCGCCCGGCAAAGGCCTGGCAGGGATCGCAGAAGGGTGTGACGGGTGAGGCCCGACCTGGAATGGGTGAGCGTGCGTTGCCGTGGCGTGGTAGCCGCGACATCGTTGCGCAGGTAAGGAATGCAATTCTTGCCAGGCCGCTACGGGCGGCCGTCGGCGGTCCGAAAGCGTCCACCGCATGCCACCGCTTGTGTGCGGCATGGGGGCGCTTGCGCTGGTCTTATGGCATGTTTTTGCCGGCGGCCAGTTCCGGCGCGAGACCTCCGGCCGATGCGGCGGGCGAAGCGGTCGCGGCGTGCTTACTGCCGCGCGTCTCTGGCCGCCGCCTGTCTGTCAGACGTTGAATTCGGGGCTGCCGAATTGCGAAAGCAGCGACTCGATCAGCGCCAGGTCCTGCGTCTGCGGCGTGCGGTCTTCCACGGCGCGCGAAGGCCCGCCGTACACCGCCGTCACGTGCCGCCGAACAGTCAGCACGCGCGTGTCAGGTGCCGCGGCTTCCACGGCCGGCCATGGCGTGCGGCGATAGCTGCCGGCGATCCAGCCTTTCGGGGTCAGATGGATTTCTTCCCATTCCTCGCTATTTGGCATATGCGATTCTCCCGTAAGACCGTTCAGGACTTATGACGATAGTTGATGCGGCCCTTCGTCAGATCGTAGGGCGACATTTCGAGCGTGACGCGGTCTCCGGCGAGAACACGGATGCGATTTTTCTTGAGTCGTCCGGACGAATAGGCCCACACTTCGAAGCCGTTTTCCAGGATGACGCGGAAGCGATTATCGGGAAGGACTTCCGAAACTTTGCCGCCAAATTCCACCAATTCTTCTTTAGCCAAGGGCGCTCCTGTCTGATTCAGAGAATGCCGCGATGCGACGCGGCGGGGGTTGCGGATTGCTGATACGAAAACGGCCGCGGACGCATGCGTGCGATCGCGCTCTCGCCCGCATGGCGGGCGGCCTGTCTGGCCTTTGCTTCCGTACCGAACGTGGCATGTCGCATCGAAACGTTGGCGACAATGCGTTCGGCGCCGTCGCTGTATTCGGAGATCATGTAGTTCGCAAACCAGAGACCCGGTTCCTGCTGAATCGGGTAGACGGATACGGTGAAAGGTGTCGTGCTGTAGTTCAAATTGTTGCCTTGCTGGTGGCGATCCATCCGGGAGGCCCTGTGCCGTGCGTCGCATTTGCGCGCATATGTGCTGGCCTGGCGACCGGTCGCCATTGCGAAAATGTCAGCGTCGAGGGGCCGCGCAACGGCGCAGTCGAGGAAGCTGGCTTGAGATTGACCGTGCTTGCGCAAGCGGACGCGCTGGTACATGCGCAGTCTTTGCGGAGCGGACGTGCCGCGGGTCGGAAATGGTTACGGGCAATGGCTGCCCTGAAAAGATGCGGGTGTACGCCCGGTCGGCCGCTTGTGCTCTTCTAGTGTTGATGTCGTGCGGGCCGCGTGATTGGCGTCGAGTGATTTTGACGCGGGGCCAATAGTACCACCTCCGCGGGTTTTCTGCTGAAGTGGCATTGCACGCATAAGGCGACGCGCGCGGCGGCACTCATCCACTCAGCATCCGTTGCGCATCTGCTCGTTGCGCACGTCGCGCTGCAACTTGTCCAGCGTGTTCATCGTGTGCGGACCATTCGGCTGTCCCATCGTGACGTCGATGGCGCGGTACTGATCGGCCAAGGCTTCGCACAACGCGGTCCGCATGCCGTTGGCTGGCGTGGCCGATTGTGCGGATGGCGAAGACTCGTCGCGCATTTTCCGCTCGGCGCGCGCGGTGGCGCTGCTGGAGAGATAGTCCTGTTCACGCTGCCGGATATCGTCGCTCTTGCCCAGCGTCGAGACGCTACCGTTGGCTGAATTCGACACTGCCGAATAGCCCGCGGGGCACGATGCATCCTGCGTATAGAGCGTTTCCGCGCCGTTCCTGCAGCGCGTTGCCGAGGCCGGCTGCATGAGCGCGGCCAGCGCGACGCACAGCAACGCCCTGATGCAATGCGCGATTGCCGAGGCGGCTTTCACAGGATCTCCGGTGCGGCGTTGCCCGGGACAATGGCCCAGCCTTGCGGGCCGTCGTCCTTGGCGTCGCGATAGCGCCATACCGTGCCGCAGTCGGTGCAGCGGAATGTGCTGACGGTGACGGTGGCTGCGCGGGGAATCTTGCGACGCTGCGTATCGATGATGCGCAGCGCGGGATGACCAAGGGTGCCGGCGGTGTCGGGAATCACGGCGAGGCAGTTTTCGCAGCGTGCCATGCGGGCCTCGTGTGGTGAAGGAAGGCCACTGTAGCATGCATCGCCATACCGACGCGCGTCGAAACAGCGCGCCTGGTGCAGCATGTACTACGCGACGCCGTATCCCATGCCGCACTCCATCGCAGACGTTTCGTCATTGACGGCGATAGGGCATACCTGTATAAGGGTCGGTGCAGGATCTTCAAGCGTAACCTAGAAGCGTTAGATGCTCGCCCCGGCGGCTTCACTTTCTCTCCATGTTTCTTTCTTGATCGTCATGCCTCGCCTGCATTTTGGCTCGGCGAGAATCTTTAAGGAGTCCTGACATGGAAACCGGCACAGTAAAGTGGTTTAACGAATCTAAGGGTTTTGGCTTCATCTCGCCTGACGCAGGCGGCGACGATCTGTTTGCACATTTCTCCGAAATTCAAGGCAACGGTTTCAAGACGCTTCAAGAAGGCCAAAAGGTGCGCTATGTCGCAGGCGTTGGCCAGAAGGGTCCGGCAGCGACGAAGATCGAACCGATCTGAGTCTTGCGGCACCGTAGTCTGAAAAGCCCCGCTTCGGCGGGGTTTTTTATTGAACGGCGCACACGGGCGCCGGATCGTGCGGGACGGAATTCGCGGCATCATCGCTGCGGCGGCCTTCATCCATGGCGATGTCTCTGTCGTCGACATCCGGTGCGACATGTGCAGTCATGCACGCCACGCCGCGACGAGCGGTGTTTTGCCGATCCGGTACGACGGCAACACTGATTTCAGAGGCCGCCCAAGGATTCGCCGGGCACCAGCCCCGCCACGATGTCCTCGCCGCGCTGCACGGCGGCGCGCTTGGCCTGGCCCAGATCGGACCACTGCGCATTGGGCACGTGAAACACGCGTCCGCTCATGTCGGTCGGCTGTTCGCCTTCGCGGCAAATGACGACAGAGGCGCAATAGGATCGGTCCGGACGACGTTCATGCCATTCGCGCGGCGGGTCGTATTTATAGACCAGCGGATAGATATCGAAACCGTTGCTGCTAGATGCTGGATGGCTGTCCATCGTTTGCTCCCACTGGATTTCTGACCACTCTACGCCTGTTTCCACCCCGTCCGCGCTTTTATTTTGTTTTATTGGAAAAGCACGGCGGGTAGGACATCGGCTGACATCGCACGCGAGAGCCGGCGCGCATGATGGGCTCACGCACCGCGAGTTTTTACGCATTAGGGCCCTTTATCACGAGAGCGTGCCCGCGGCGCCCGAGCGCTCGCCTCTTTGCGGGCGACAACCAATTCAGGGCGTGGAAAATTCTGGAACGCACACATCGCATTCGTATCGCGGGCTCGTCCTGCAGATGCACGTCTACCGTGTTGCGGTAACCGAGGGCCTGCTTTCGCAAATTGTCGCCTGGGGCTATGAAGTCAGTGTGCGCGAGGCCGAGAGCGATGGCGGCGCGCATGTCTGGGGTCCAAAGGCGCACACCTCTCCGTATCTGTCACATGAGGCTGCCGAACGGGCATGCATCCAGCGCGGCCGCATTGCGGTGGATTTGCTACTCGAAGGTATCTAACCGGGTGACGTTGCCGGCGGCTACGGCGCGGTCGGCATTATTCGAGTCAAATGCTGACGGGTCGGCGCCGGTACGCGCTTGAAAGCGCTGTGTTGCGTGATTCCGCTATGACGGACGTGGTTTCCCTCTGAAAATCGTTCATACCTTCCAAATAATCCACTGCACACGACCTTAATGCGCGTAGAGTACATATGCCCGCATCGAGGGGAGAACTCAGTGGATAAATCCAGGCGTACCAGCTACAAGGGGTTCGACATCTACCCTTTGGTGTATCGGTTCGATCCCGCAAAAAAATGGTACGAGCACGCGCGCCGGCCGGCGCGCACCTATAGTTCGTCGGTGCTGATCTGCCAGGAGGGCAATGACCCGACCCGCGAGCCGGTGGGCGTTTTCAAGGTTCAAGGCAACGCATTCGATTGCGTTGCCGTGGCCATGGATGCCGCAGTGACGACCGCGCGCGAAATTATCGACCGGATGGTGGATAAGAAGGTCGTCGTCGGTTTATAGAACCCTTTGCAGCGAACCGGCTGTATTGGCGAAAAATACGAGGAGACGAGCAATGGACAGGCAGACCAAGCATAAGGCTGAACTGCGCGCGATGATCCGGGCGGAGCAGGACAAGCTCGATGTGTGCAAGGGTACGTGCTTCGGGGATATCTGCTGGACCGCACCCGATGCGCAAGGTTGCAACTGGCGCGTATCGAAAATGGAAGGCGAGAACGGCAATGCCTGTCTGGATGCGCTGCGACCCGTGCTCGAGACGTTGCGGCAGCAATTCAATATCCCGGATGAAGAAGCGCGCGGCTAGCCGCGGCAGCGCATATTGCCTGCCGATTTCGGACCGATGGCGCTTTGTTCCAGCGTCGGCCGGTCACTCGCCAGCATTGGCGAGCATCCGGATAGCGATCGCGCACACCATGACCAATAGCGAGCTTGAGTAGCTCAACGTGCTGAGCCAGGCCAGCCCGGCGCTTACCGTTTCGCGTTTTTTCTGCTGCCATTCGACCCAAAGCGAAATGACGAATAGCAACAGACTAAAACCGAGAGAAATGGCCAAGCGTGTCTCCTCGAGTGTGCCGCACGACAAGTATGCGAAGGGCGCGAGAAGGCGACAACGCGGTGGCGCTGAACGCTTTTCCTGAACCGGTTGCTCACTCTACGCTCGTTGCCCTGGCAGTCACGAGTTTTTATTTCCTTGTGCGAGGGTCGTCCGTTGCCCTCGCAATATCGCGGCGCATTCGTTGCCTGCGGGTGCGATGATGGCGCCCGCGCGCCGGATTCGGCAAATAAAACCGCTACGCACGCGCAGATCGGCGTAGAGTCGGATCACGCAAAGCAATATGAGGAAGCACAATGATAGAGAGTGTCATGTATAAGGGTTGCCATGTGCGATTCGATGTAGGCGAGCGCACGTTTGGCAATTGGCATTGGTTCTACACCATCGACGATCGGTCAACCTTCGGCAGCTACGGCCGCGGCTTTCCCACGCGGGAACTGGCCGCCATCGAGGCCATGGACGAAGCGCGACTGCGCATCGATCGCACCCACTAGCCCGGAAAGTTCTTGGCAGCACGCGTGCTTCGGCGCGCGTCAAACGTCGTCGAGCAGTTTGCGCGCGGCGGTCAGCGTTTGCCGGACCTTGTCGTGCCCCTCCCAGGGATCGTTTCTCGATAGCTCATCGAGTCGTTCGTCGACGTTGGCGATGGTCCATTGCGCCGATGCGCGCAACTCCGGCAGCTCATCCCAATGCACGGGAATCGATACGCCGAGCCCCGGTCGTGCCCGCACCGAAAATGCCGCCGCCGTGGTCGCGCCGATGCCGTTGCGCAGATAGTCGATAAAGATCCTGCCCACGCGATTGCGCGGCCCGCTCTTGGACACGAAGCGTTCGGGAATGGTCTTGGCCATATGCACGACCACATCCTGAGCAAACGCGCGCACGTCATCCCATCCCGCGCGCGCGGCCAACGGCACGACGACGTGCAACCCCTTGCCTCCGCTGGTCTTCAGGAAACTTTGCAACCCCAGTGCGTCCAGCAACGTCTTGAGCAAGCCGGCCGCTTCCTGAATCGTCGCCCAGTCGACGCCTTCGCCAGGGTCGATATCAAAGACGATTTGATCGGGTTTGTCGATGTTGCGCGCCTTGGCATTCCACGTGTGAAATTCCACGACGTTTAATTGTGCCGCTTCGACGATGGCCGACGCGCGCGTGATCTCCAATAGCGACGGATGTCCCGGCCATAGCGCAGGGTCCAGCGCGTTGACGCCATTGACGTGCAGCGTATCGCCGTGCCGCTGAAAGAACTGCTCGCCGCCGATGCCTGACGGCGCGCGCACCAGTGCCAGCGGCCGTCCTTTCAGATATGGCAGCATCAGCGCCGCCGCGCGCGCGTAGTAGCCAACGAGATCGCCCTTGGTCAGGCCGGTGGATGTGTCGATAACGCGGTCCGCGTGACTCACGACGATCTTGCCCACCGCCATTCTGGTGGGCTTGCTGCGCGTTGCGGATGTCTTCACGACGGTTTTCCCTGACGTTGCGGAGGTCGATGAGCGGTGCGATGTTTGGTCGGCGGCCGCCGCGCCCTTGCCGCGCGATGGCGCTTTCGAGGGGACTTCCAGCGTGATGGCCCCCGCCGGCTTGTCGGTGCGCAGGGCGTGAAATACCGAATGGCGCACGCGACCCTCGCGCGTCCACGCGCCGAATGACACTTCCGCCACCAGTTTCGGCTTGACCCAGTTGCCGCGGATGCCGCGCGGCAGCGGGTCGAATGGGGGCTCGTCGGCGCGAATCGCGTCGAGCTGTTTGCGCAGCGCGCCCAGCATGTCGGTGTCGAAGCCTGTACCGACATTGCCCACGTAGCGCAGCTTGCCTTGTGCATCATGCAGGCCCAGCAGCAACGATCCCAGGCCACTGCGGCTGCCTTTGGGGTCAGTGAAGCCGCCGATGACAAACTCCTGGCGATTTTGGCACTTGAGCTTGATCCACGTATTCGCACGCGTGCTGACATATGGCGCATCGATACGTTTGGCGATGATGCCTTCCAGCTTCATGCGGCAGGCGGCATCGAGCATGTCCGCCGGATTGCCTTCGAAGTTGTCGCTGAAACGCACGCGGCTGGCATCATGGTCGGCCAGCAGCCCGCGCAGCAGCGCGCGACGCTCTGCCAGCGGCACTGCGCGCAAATCGTGGCCGGCGAAATAGGGCAGGTCGAATGCGTAGAACTGGATCGCATCCACGTGCGAGGTTTCGAACGCGTTCTGCAGCGCCTGGAAATCCGTGATGCCATGCGCATCGACCACAACGATTTCGCCATCGAGCCAACCATCGGGCCATCCGAGGCTGGCAATCTCGGCGGCGAGGCCGCGCATTTTGGCAGTCCAGTCGTTGCCCTGGCGCGTGAACAGCCGTACATCGTCCCCGTCGATGCGGGCCAGGATGCGGTAGCCGTCGAACTTTATCTCGTATTGCCATTGCGCGGGATTGGCGGGCGGCGCGTCGACCAGCGTGGCAAGTTGCGGTGACAGCGCCAACGGCAGCGCGGCCTTTTTTGCGCCCGCAGGCAAGTCGGACAGTGCCGTACGCTTTTTCGTTTTTCCCGATTTGGCGGCGGCGCCCTTGCTGGCATTTTTTTTTCCGGCGGCCTTCTTGCCAACCGCGGTTTTCGCTTTTGCCGTACCAGTCAGCACGCTGTCCGGCATTGCGTCGACCACATCGAATTCGGACGCGGGCCGCGCGTACTCGTCGCGTTCCTTGATCAGCAGCCAGGCGTTGTCGTCGCGCTGTTTCTTGCCTCCCATGCGAACCAGGGTCCAGTGGCCTTGCAGTTTCTCGCCGCGCAGTTCGAATTTCAGCTTGCCGTCGCGATAGCCGGCCTCGGGATCTTCGTCGGGCACCCACACGCCACGGTCCCAGACGATAACGGTGCCGGCGCCATAGTGGCCGGCCGGAATTACGCCTTCGAAATCGGCGTAGTCGAGCGGATGATCTTCGACATGCACGGCCATGCGCTTGACGGATGGGTCGAAGCTCGGTCCCTTGGGCACGGCCCAGCTTTTGAGCGTGCCATCGAGTTCCAGGCGGAAGTCGTAATGCAGGCGGCGCGCGGCGTGCTTCTGGATGACGAACGCATGCGCCGATGGGGCGGCTGACCGCTTGCCGCGCGCGGCCGAGCGGCTGCTGCCGCTGGGCTCCGGCGTGGCCGAGAAATTGCGTTTGCGCTGGTATTTTTCCAGCGTAGGCGGGGCGGCGTCGGATGCGGTGGTCTTGGCCATGGGGATCGGTGCGTATCTGGCGGGGACGCATAAATTGGTTGGTTTCAGCTTATGCAGCGCACGCCGCCTGCGAAAGCAGTCCGCGTCCTACATGCGCGCGCGTCGCGTCTTTACCCGTCTTTACCCGCTTTGTAAAACCTGTCCCTGCTTGCTGCGCCGCACACAGGCCAGCGCATGAGAAGAATCGGCAGTTGGGCCGTGGGAACAGGATTTGCGTTGCATTAGCCGGTTAGGGACCGACGTTCCCGCTGTCTGATCCGCTTACCTCAACCATGAGAGGCAACATGAAGACCCTGAAGAAGATCGGCTCGCAGGTGATCGTGCTTACCGGCGCCACGAGCGGCGTGGGGCTGATAACGGCGCGCAGGGCAGCGTCATTCGGCGCCAAGCTCGTGCTGGTGGCGCGCGGCGAAGATGCACTGGGCAAGCTGGCCGAAGAGTTGCGCGAGCATGGCACGGAAGTCATTACCGTCGCTGCGGACGTAGGCCGGCACGAGGATGTCGCCCGTGTGGCCCAGGCGGCGCTGGAGCGCTTTGGCGGTTTCGACACGTGGATCAACAATGCCGGCGTGACGATATTTGGACGGTACGAGGACGTGCCGCTGGAAGACCAGCGGCGCCTGTTCGACACCAACTATTGGGGCGTGGTGCACGGATCGCTGGCGGCGGCCGTGCATCTGCGGCAGAACGGCGGGGCAATTATCAATATGGGCAGCGAGGCATGCGATGGACCACTTCCGTTGCAGGGCGCCTATGCGGCGTCGCAGCATGCGATCAAGGGCTTTACGGACTCGCTGCGGCTGGAACTGGAGCAGGAACAGGCGCCGATTTCCGTCACGCTGATCAAGCCGGCGGGACTTGACACGCCGATGGTGACGCACGCCAAAAACTTCCTGCATGTGATGCCCAAACTGCCGCCGCCGCTGTACGACCCGTCACTGGCGGCGGATGCCATCCTTTTCGCCGCCGAAAATCCACGGCGCGACTTGTTCGTTGGAGCGTCTGCAAAGGCGTTCTCGGCCGCGGCCTATCATGCGCCGCATGCGTTCGATCGACTGATGCGCCGCTTCATGGGCCGCGCGCAGCAGACCCGGACACCCGCCGGCCCGCGGGAGGACAACGCGCTGCATGTGGCCGGCAACAGCATGATGGAACGCGGCGAGCCGGCCGGCCGGCGTCGCGCGTTGCGGTCTTGTCCATACACGACGTCATCGCGACATCCGATGCTGACCACGGCGCTGGTGGTTGGGGCGACGGCGGCGATGGCAGCCATGCTGCAGATGCGCAATCGGCGCGAGGAGGGCTGATGCGCTTGCGAACTGGTGGGGGCTCGTGACGGATTGCGTAAGACGCAGCGGATGAAAAATAAAAATGGCCGCAATCGCTTGCGGCCATTCGTGTATCCGATCGGGATCGGCGAGAGACAAAAACGCTTACTGGAACAGCTTGAGCGCCTGCGTGATCGTATTGGACACACCCCACACCAGCGGCACCAATACATAGAGCCAGAAGATGGCCAGCAGGCCCTTGTTGGTCGGATGCGCGTTCAGGTTCTGTTTTTCCATATGTAGATCTCCGTGCCGTCAGTGGGCAGCGCCCGTGCTGGCGCCGAGCCTGGCCACATCGGCGTCGGTCATGTGATGCTTTTCGTTGACGCGCGACACCAGCAGGTTGCAGAGGAAGCCGACAACCAGCAGCGCCGCCATGATGTGCAGCGTCATGGTGTAGGCCGCCGCGCCGGTCACGCCATGCGCCACCTGGTATTCGCGGATGTAGTTCACCAGCACCGGACCGGCGATGCCGGCCGCCGCCCACGCCGTCAGCAGGCGGCCGTGGATACCGCCGACGAAGGCGGTGCCGAACATGTCGGCCAGATACGCGGGAATGGTGGCAAAGCCGCCGCCGTACATCGACATGATGATGCAGTAGGCCAGCACGAACAGCGCAATGTTGCCGGATGCGCCCAGTTGCGGCACCAGCCAGTACAGCACGGCGCCCAGCGCGAAGAACACGAAGTAGGTGTTCTTGCGGCCGATCCAGTCCGAAGACGATGCCCAGAAGAAGCGGCCGCCCATATTGAACAGCGACAGCAGCCCCACGAATCCGGCGGCGGCCGCGGCGGAAACACTACCCTTGAAGCTCTCCTGGATCATCAGCGATGCCTGGCCGAGCACGCCGATGCCGGCCGTCACGTTGAGGAACAGCACCAGCCACAGCAGGTAGAACTGGGGCGTCTTCAGCGCTTCGTCGATATGCACGTGGTTACGGGTGATCATCTTGTTCTCGACCACCGGCGGGGTCCAGCCCTCCGGCTTCCAGCCGGGCGGCGGCACGCGGATCGCCAGCGAGCCGATCGTCATCGAGATGAAATAGCCCAAGCCCATCACCAGGAAGGTCTGGGTTACCCCTACCGACGTGGCGCTCTTGAAATGGTTCATCAGCGCTACCGACAGTGGGGCGGCAATCATCGCCCCGCCGCCAAAGCCCATGATGGCCATGCCGGTTGCCATGCCGCGACGGTCCGGGAACCAGCGGATCAGCGTGGATACTGGCGACACGTAGCCGAGGCCGAGCCCAATTCCGCCCAGCACGCCGTAGCCCAGGTAGAGCAGCGCGATCTGGTGCGTGTAGACGCCCAGCGCGGAAATCAGGAAACCGCTGCCGAAGCAGCAGGCCGCCGTAAACATGGTCTTGCGCGGGCCGACGCGCTCGAGCCATTTGCCCGCGAATGCCGCGGAAATGCCAAGAAAGAAAATTGCCAAAGAAAAGATCCAGCCCAGGGTGGTCAATTTCCAGTCGTCGGGCGCGGATTCGGTAATGCCGATCACCTTGGATAGCGGAGCATTGAATACCGAAAACGCATAGGCCTGGCCGATGCAAAGGTGAACGGCCAGGGCGGCCGGGGGCACCATCCAGCGGGAAAATCCCGGTTTGGCGTAGGTCGCTTCCTTGGAAAAGAACGGCGCTTGCCCATAAGACGGGTTAACGCCGTCATTCATCACACTGCTCATTGAATGTTCTCCAGTCGTGGATCCTGGGTAATCTTTCCACCTGGCCTGGCGCGCCCGGCAGCGTTGGCCGCAGCCGGTTGACCCCGTCACACCGTGGTTGGAATTACCCAAAGAAGGGTCGCTGATCCGGGCTTTCAGAGATGTTTTGCCCCGGATGCCGCGACGATTGCTACGGGTTGCTACAAAACAGGGAATTGGGCGCGGAACCTGATGGGTTCGGCAAGGGAGGCGGCGCGGGGCGCGCGGCGCCCGCGAGAATGGCATCGAAGAAATGGCTCATCGTGTTTCCGATCGGGGCGAGCGATATATGGTTGGGACGCATATATCGCCGGGAAATTATTATGCGCAGAACCTTAGCCGGGCCGATTGAACCCTTCAATAGGCTAAAGATGACATATTCCCGAAAAACGTGAATTGGCCGGTTTGATGAGGATAATTTGGGTTCGCACGGGGCGAGCCGTAGGGTTTTTGCCACATTCGCGCCCAGGGCTGGGCGCGCGCACTTGCGTCATTGAGTTTCGGCAAAATGGCTAGTCTTCACACATCGAGGCGGTCGATCGCCCGTCTCATTGTTCGCACATGCGGTCACAAAAACGTCATTGAAGCGCTTTAGGATGCGTTCCGTGGCGGGTCTTCCTCGGCCATGAAAGGACAAGCCGGCCGAACCAGAAATGGGGTGCAACGGGCGACATAGTGGGTGTCGCGCGCGCCGGCGAATTGATACGCTGCGGCCGGATCCCGGCTGCGGCGTTTTTTTTGGTGGGTGCGCGCGGCGGACGTCTTGCAAATGGGGATCAAGTACACACGATGTCGCTTGTCTTCAACTTGTTGTCACAAACGGTTCATACGATTCGCCCTGGCCTGATCGCTGTGCGGTCGTCCTCACACCGCGAACGGATAGGGTCTTTCGCTTGATCCGTTCCATGACAACTAGATGACGGGAAGAAATCGAAATGTACGAAAAACCTGACGCTTCGCGCCGCAAGGCACTGAAATTCCTGGCTGGCGCACCGATGCTGCCACTCGGTCTGGCCTCGACTTCACTGCTGGCAGCTTGTGGCGGTGGCGATGACGCGCCGGCCGGCAACGGATCCACGCCGGTCACCACGCCTGGCGCGACGCCGACCTTTGCATCGGCCGAATTCACGGGAATGCCGGCGCCCTCGCTGAGCAATCCGGCCGCCATGGCCACCACGACTGTCGGTTCGAGCCTCAAGGTGACGCTCAGCGACGGCAGCAGCCAGACCTACAAGCTGGCCTACCAGCCGTTCTTCATGACCGGCGACCTGGTGCCGGACGGCAAGGGCGGCCAGATCCTGGCCGGCGGCTATTTCGACATCAACAACAACCCGATCATCGACCCGTCGGTGAGCGGCAATCGCCAGTTCTTCTCCGATTCGCCGGATGGCACCTCGCTGTTGAAGATCGACGGCGCGAAGGTGGCTGGCGTGAAGGGCAACACGGTTTTCGCCGTGGTGCAGTTCGAATACACCACGTGGGACCAGGCCAAGGTCAAGGACATGTACGGCCGCCTGCCGTCGCCCATCGCGATCCTGACGCTGGACCAGGACCCCGCCACCGGCAAGCTCTCGCTGGTGAAGTACCACAACGTCGATACGTCGGGCGCCAACGGTCTGTGGATCACCTGCGGCGCGAGCCTGTCGCCGTGGAACACCCACCTGTCGAGCGAAGAGTACGAGCCCGATGCGTTCACGGCGGCCACCAACGCCCAGTGCATCGAATACGCGCGGAATCTGTACGGCACCTCGTCGATCCCGTTCAATCCCTATCTGTATGGCCACTTGCCCGAAGTGACGGTGAACCCCGACGGCACCGGCTCGATCAAGAAGCATTACTGCCTGGGCCGCATCTCGCACGAACTGGTGCAGGTGATGCCGGACAACCGTACCGTGCTGATGGGCGACGACGCCACCAACAGCGGCCTGTTCGTGTTCGTGGCCGACAAGGAAAAGGACCTGTCGGCCGGTACGCTGTACGTGGCCAAGGTCGGTTCGGGTTTCTCGGTCGATCCGGCCGCGCCCGGCGCCGACCTGACCTGGATCCGCCTGGGTCACGCCAGCAGCGCGCAGGTGGAAGCCTGGGCCAAGTCGCACACGATTGCCGACATCATGGACGTGTCGACCACCGATCCGGCCGACGCGACCTACACCAAGATCATGCTTAGCGGCGTCGCGCAGTGGATCCGCGTCAAGGCCGGCAAGGAACTGGTTGCGGCGTTCCTGGAGACCCACCGCTACGCCGCGTTGATGGGCGGGAGCATGGGCTTCACCAAGATGGAAGGCACCACGGTCAACATCAAGGACAAGGTCGCCTACTCCGCGCTGCAGAATATCGTCGATTCGATGGTGACGAACAACACCGCGCGCGGCTGGTATGCGCAGAGCAATATCGGCGTGCCGGCGGCCATCAACTCGGGCGGCGTGCTGCAGCACAAGCTGGCCGGCGGTCAGAAGGACACCAGCGGCGCGGCGATCAACAGCGAATGGATGCCGGTGCACACCCAGGGGCTGCTCCTTGGCAAGGACATCGCCGCCGACGCGCTGGGCAACACGTCCGATCCGGAAATCATCGGCAATCCGGACAACCTCAAGTTCTCGGAAAAGCTGCGCACGCTGTTCATCGGCGAAGACAGCAGCCGTCACACCAACAACTTCCTGTGGGCGTACAACGTCGACACGAAGAAGCTGTCGCGACTGATGTCGGTGCCGGCTGGCGGGGAGTCGACGGGCCTGCACGCCGTGGACGAGATCAATGGCTGGACATACATCATGAGCAATTTCCAGCACCCCGGCGACGGTATCAAGGCGCAGGTCAAGGCCGTGGTGGAGCCGCTGGTGTTTGCCAACTACAAGAACGGTCTCGGCGCTTCGGTGGGCTACCTGACCGCCGACCTTACCAGCGTCAAGCTGGGCAAGTAATCGCCGCGCTGTAGCGCAGGGCGTCGCGGGTGACAGGCCCGCGACGCCTTTTTTATCGCCGTAGAGTCAGAACGCCTCGTTGATCTGAAAGTAGACGCCTTTGGTGTTGCTGCCAACGCCGACGTCGAACCGCACATTAACGCGCGGCTTGAATTCGAAGCGATATCCCACGCCCGCGTTCGGCAGCCAATGCGCCGACGTCAAGGCGCCCGGATTGCCGGCGATCGCTCCCGTTCCCAACCAGAACACCATGCCCTGGCGACCCGCGATATGCCAGCGGTATTCCACCTGCGCGGTCAGCATCGCCTTGTCGCGATACTGTCCCATGAAATAGCCGCGCATGTGTCGCCCGTCGCCCAGCTTGGACATCATGCTCCACGGCACATCGCCCCAATTGAATTTGCCATAGATGTCGAACGCCAGTACGTCGCGTTCGCGCATGCGGAAATACGTGTCGTAGGTAATGTCGAGCGATTCGAAATCGGTGTCGCTGCCGATTGCGCGCCGGTAAACGGTGCCGTTGAGCAGCAGCGCCTGCCCCTTGTAGGGATTGGGCAGGAAGTCGCGCGTGTCGTAGGAAAAATGCGCCGTCAGGCCGCTGCTGAGAACCCGCGTGCCATGCGGATCGGTGGCCAGCGCGCTGCTGCTGCCGCGGTCCAGTTGCGCCGCATTGTCGTACTCGAAATCGTAGCCGCCGCCGATGTAGACATTGGGCCGTACGCGCACCATCACGCGTGGCTGCACTACCACGCCGCGCCGCGTGTAGCCTTCCTTGTTGGCGTTGTCGATGGCCTTGTCGTAGCCAATGCCCCAGTAGGACGTCGGCATGTTCACCAGCCCGCCAGAGAAGACAAAGCGGTAGCTGTCGTCGGCAAAGAACGTGTTGTTGTCGACGCCGATGCCCACTGCGCCCGTGGTGGTCAGAAATCCGTGGATGGTCACCGTCGACAGCTGCGTGTCCTTTTCCGCGTTGCCGGGTTTGTAGAGACCGATGGCGGCAGCGCCGACGCCGAGGCCCATCTCGGGGTTATAGAACGGGCCCGGCAGCACGCCCCAATCGATGCCGTGGCTCAGATCCACTTCCTTGGACGCGCCAAGCTTGTTCAGGACCCTGTCGATCCAGCTCGTGTGTTCGGCTGCGGCGGTCTGCGGCGATTGCGCGGTCTGCGCCGCTGCGGACGCCGCACAGACCGACAGCGAGAGCCAGGCGACGATGGTGGTGCGCATGATCGTCAGAATCGGAAGAATCCGGTGGCGATGATATTGCTGCGGTTATAGCCGTAGCCGATCTCCAGCAACAGCCCCAGGCTGCGGTTGATTGCCCAGCTGGCCCCGAACGATCCGCTCCAGTTGCCGGCCACGCTTTCGCCGATCTGGTAGTTCAGGCGCGCGGTCTGGCCGCCTGAATCGGGCACGGGGACATCGAAGTGCCCGGTGATGGTAGCGCGCGTACGAAAATAGGTGGCGCCGATGTAGGGCGTGAGCAATCCCAGGCCGTGACCCAGCCGGAAATTCCATCCCACGCGCGGACCGATGTTGATCGACTTGACCGGCGTCTCGGACATGGAAATGTCCGAGACGGTGTATGTCACCGGCAGCGAGAAGAACAATTGCTTGTAGGTGCCCACCAGCGTGAAGCCGCCGCCATAGGTGTGGCCGCTATAGTTGGCGTGCTGCGTCGGCAGCTTGATCGGCTTGCTGCAATTCGGGCCGGGCCGGCGACCGCCGCAGCCGATATTGATGCCGAAGAATCGTTCGAGATCGGTCAGCGACGAGAAGTTGATATCGATGGAGCCGCTGCCCTGGACGTTGCCGAAGATGCCATAAACGTTCATGAATGGAAACAGCCACGCGCCAACCTGCACCTGATTCGACACGTTGTGGATGCGCGACTGCTGGAACTGCACGAAATCCGCCGCGCGCAGCGGATTGGCGCCGGCCGAAATCTGCAGGTGATCGAGCTGATATCGCTGATTGCCGTTGAAATAGGAATAGCCGATATCGTACGGATTGGGCAGGCTGTAGCCCTTGTCGATCACGCGCTGCGCGAAGAATGGCAGCGCGCGATCCCATTGCGCGGGCTCCGCCGGGGCCGGATCGGGCGTGCCGACCGGCCCGACGATGCCGCGATACGGGCCTGACTGCGTGTCAGGTGTGGCAACCGCCGCTGCAGCGCCGCCGCCATTGCCGGCGGTCCAGGCATGCGCGCAGGGCGGCAGTGCCAGGGCGACGGCCAGACCCAGGCCGGCCAACGGTCTTCGAATGCAAAGGCGGCGCAAGCTGCCGCCGGATGCGCCGCTTGCGGACATTGCGCACTGACCCCTGGCTTCGATTCGGATCCGGCATCTTCCCTGATTGAGGACCTTGGACGAAGTGAATGTTTTCGTCTCTGCCCTTAGGATTTCTGATGTCGGCGATTCTGGCGCCGCCGGATCGGAGGCGTCCGACTTAGCGGCACCGCAGGCGGAACGAAGTCGGGGCCAAAGCCAGAGCCAAAGCCAAAGCCAAAGCCAAAGCCAAAGCAGGATCGGTCAGGCATGCGTTGCGGTCCGGCCGCAAGGCGCAAAGCCGTCGCATGTCCGCGGTTGCGAGTACTTCAGCTGGTATGAATCGGCGCCAGCGCGGCGCGCGGGGCGCTGGCCGCCTTGGCCGCGTCGTTGGCCGCACCGCCCGCGGGGGCGCCGTTTGTGGCGCCGCACTCGACGGATTTGGCGTGCTGGCGTTGATGGGCATTGTCGCGCGCGCGCTCGATGACGGCAAAGTCAGGGCCGGCAACGGCGGACAGCGAGGCAAGCAGGGAGGCTGCGCCACACAGGGCGAGCAAGGCGGACTTCATCGAAGACTCCGGTGGGTGGGGGAAACCTTTGACCGCGATGATCCGCCTTTTCTGCTATAGCGTCCAAGACCGGTTTGCTATGTATTGCATAGGCTTGACCAATGGTTGATGTTTGCGCGATGCCTGCGCCGGGGCCGCTCAGAAAATGCGGTCCCGGTGCACATAGAGCGCGGCCACGATGACGACGATGCAGTACGCCACGCCGACGCATGCCAGGGCGCAAAGCGTGGAGATGTAGCGGTCGGGCGTGCTGCAGCGATAGCGAAACCACTTGACGAGTGAGTGCATGAATCCTCCTGTCAGATCGAGAGGTTGAGGTGAATGATCGTGAAGACGAATGCCGACACGGCGACCAGCACCACCGAGGTTGCAAGTACCCGGAAATGGCTGAGCCAGGTCACGCCGGCGGGACGCTTGCGCGGTGTCGTGAAGACGATCCCGCATGACGAGAACAGGCTGGCCAGCACCAGGACGACGATCAGTGCTGCGCCCATGTACTGGTGGCCCGGCGCGTCCGCCAGAAACGCGGCGGTGCTGCCTGTCAGTTCGTAAAGCCCCGATACGCAGAAGCCCATCGAAGGCCAGCACAGTTGCCCGTCCTTGAAGGCGTTCACTAATCCGAGGCGGGAGGCGGGGAGGGAAAGCGGGAAGGCTCGCATGCACAGCAGCGAGAGAAGCGGCGCCAGCACCGGCAGAGCGATGGTGACAAGAAACCAGCCCACTTTTTTCCTCCTTTCGTTCGAGTCGATGGCTTCGAGTCTAAGGAGTGTTTTGAGCGCTGGCGAGTAAACTTATGTTGCCGAATCGAGGACATGCCACGCAACGCAATGCGGCGGCCTGCATTGCGTCAATCCCGCATCAATCGCAACATCAATCACGCATCAATTACGCGGCGCGCAAAGCGTTCAAGATAGTCCATCAGCGCCTGCGCGCCATCGGCGGCTTGGGTTTCGTTGCCGCTGGCGATGGCTTCGGCCATGGCGTGATGGGCTTGCGCGCCTTCGGCTATTTCACCTTCGTGCTGATAGGCATACCAGAAGCGCCGGCACTGCACGATCAACGGAACCACTGCCTTGACGGCGGAACGGTTGCGGCAGGCGGCGTGGTTGACATGGTCGAGCGCCTGGTCGGCCTCCATGTATTCGTCGAGATTGCCGCGCTGCGCGGCCTTCACCATCTTCTGCGCGCATGCAAGCAGCGCCTTGCGCTGGGCGTCGGTGGCACGCCGCGCGGCAGTGGTGGCGATCAGGCGTTCCAGTACACGCCGCGTGGCGATCACGTCCAGGTGATCCATGACGTCGATGGTGGACACCATGAGCCCGCGTCGCGGTTGCTGGACGATCAGGCCGATCGACACCATGCGCATCAGCGCTTCGCGCACGGGCGTGCGGCCAAGCCCGGTCAATTCCGCAAGCTCGGCCTCGACCACGGGACTTCCTGGCGCGATCTCCAGCTTGGAGATCATCGTCTCGATCTTGTCGTAGGCCACATCGGCGGCGCGCCGCTTGCCCTGGCCGGGCGTGCTCTGGGTCTTGGTATGGGTTGTCATCTCGAAGGTGTAGGCAGCAACGCCCGGCGCCGCGGCAACGGGCCGGGGGCGTGCGCCCGCAGTGCGAATGCCGTCCGATCCGGCACCCGGGCGACGGTGCCGGACATTATGCCGCAGCGGCGGGGTGCCGCATGGCCGGACGGCTGGGCCTCAGACCGCGGCGCCGATCCTGCGCAGCTCCGGAATCGCCGGCGCCTTGGCCACCCACATCTCGTCGAACTTGCGGATCACGGGCTGCGGGTCGTAGCCGGACATGCTCTTGAAATGCACGGACGACTGCTTGAGCTTGTCGATCAGGCCGGCTTCGGTGGTTACGATGTCGTTGATCTGCGCCACCAGCGCCTGATTGACCTGCGCGCGGATCAGTTCCTTGTCCTTGGCGTCCAGGCCAGCCCAGATGCGTCCCGACACCAGCGGCGCGAATGGCATGAACAGCGCGTTCATTGGCAGCAGCGACTTGGCGATTTTGTCGTAGCGCTGGTTCCAGGACAGTTCGATATCGGCCTCGAGTCCATCGACCTGGCCATTGGTCATGGCGTCGAACACGGCCGGCGTGGGGATCGGTGTCGGCGCCGCGCCCAGCATCGAATAGAAATCGCGATAGACGGGCGTCGGGTTGATCCGCAGCTTCATGCCCTTGAGATCGTCCGGCGAGTTGATGTCGCGCGTGGCAAATACCACGCGCATGCCGGTGATGCCCCAGCCCAGGCCGATGGTGCCGGTCTCGCGCGGCAACGCATCGAGCAGCTTCAGCGCGGTAGGCGTGCGCACCAGCTTTGCCACGCTGGCGGTGGATCGCACCAGGTACGGCGCGTTGATGGCCGCCACGCTGGACACGCGCGAGCCCAGTTCCGCGGCCTGGATCCATCCCATGTCGAGCGCGCCGGATTGCAGTTGCTGCATCATTGCGGATTCGTTGCCGAGCTGGCCGGAATGGAACACCGTCACGCTCAGGCGGCCATCGGTTTCCTTCTTCAGCGATTCGCCGAACGCCACCGCCGCACGGTTCCATGAATGGCCCGCCGGGGTAATCAAGCCCAGGCGAAATTCCTTGGTCGTGGCCGCATGGGTGCGCGAGGTGATGACCAGCGGCGCGGCAATGCCGGCCAGTGCGGTGGACTTGATGAAATGGCGGCGGGTAATCAGTGACATGGCGCTTCTCTCCTGGCTTTCGGGGTGAACGACGTTGGGAACAATCGGGATGACGGGTGGGCGGAACGGATCGGCGGCGCGCGCTCAATTCAGCAGTCCGATGGACAGGCTGGGAAATAGCGAAAGCAGCACCAGTGCCACGCAACTGATCACAAAGAACGGCAGTGTGACCATGAACATCTTTCCGGGCTTGGCGCCCGTGACGGCCGAGGCGACGAAGAAGCTCAGGCCGACGGGCGGCGACATCAGGCCCAGCACGAGATTGATCACGATGACCACGCCAAAATGGCGCGGATCGATGTGATAGACCTCGGTGGCCACCGGCAGCAGGATCGGCACCGTCATGATCAGTCCCGGAATGCCGTCGATCACGGTGCCGATGATCAGCAGGATCACGTTGGCCAGCAGCAGGAATGCTATCGGGCTGTGCGCCACGGTCTGGATCCAGGCGGCCACCATCTGCGGGATCTTTCCGTAGATCAGCAGCCACGAAAACACCGCGGCGGCGGCCACCAGAAACAGCACGATGGCCGAGTAGATCGCCGAGCGCAGCAGAATGGCCGGCAGCGTGCGCAGATCGAATTCGCGCGTGACGTAGCGGCCCACCAGCGCCGCGGCCAGCGCGCCAACCGCCGCCGCCTCGGTGGGATTGGCAAGCCCCGCCAGGATCGAGCCGACGATGACGATCGGGATCAGCAGCGTGGGGCTTGCCTGCAGCACGGTAGCCACGCGCTCGCGCAACGACCTGCGCGCGCTGCGCGGATAGTTGTAGAACAGCCCCATGACGGCGATGATGACGAAGAACAGCAGCGTCAGCAGCACGCCGGGCAGGATGCCTGCGATCAGCATGTCGCCCACCGCCACCTGCGCCAGCACGCTGTAGACCACGAACATCACCGACGGGGGAATGATCGGCCCCAACATGCCGCCGTACACGGTAAGCCCCGCGGCAAAGGTCTTGTCGTAACCCTGCTTTTCCATCTCGGGCACCATCACCTGCGACATGATGGCCACTTGCGCGGTGGCCGATCCGATGATCGACGACACCAGCATGTTGGCAAGGATGTTGACGTACGCGAGTCCGCCCTTGATCGATCCGACGAACGCCATCGACAGATCGACCAGCCGCCGCGTGATGCCGCCGCTGTTCATGATCTCGCCGATCAGGATGAACAGCGGGATGGCGATCAGGCCGTAGCTGTCCACGCCGGCAAACATCTGCGATGGAAACGACTGCAGCAATACGGTGTCGCCGGTGCTGAAGATGAACGCCAGGCCGGACAGGCACAGGCAGATGCCGATCGGCACGCCCACCAGCATCACGGCGCAGAAGAAGAACGTGGTCACCATGTCAGTTCACCGTCTCGGAGTTGCCTACCTGGAATTCGGCGAACGTGCGCCGCGGCGCCAGGTTCAGGTCTTCCAGCAGATTGGCCAGCGCATGCAGGCTCAGGCTCAGCGAGAACAGCGGGATGATCAGCTGCAGCGCCCACATCGGCCATTCGAGCGTTTGCGTGCGCTCGGTGTACAGGAAGTTGAAGGTATCGGCCGCGTATTCCCTGGCGTCGAAGTGGTAGCGTGCGATGCCCACCGGATCCATCCAGAGCCAGCACATTGCGATCATCGCCAGGCCGAACACCAGCACGCCGGCGGTGGCCACCACCTTCGCCGCCCGCGACGCACGCGCGCCCAGCTGTTCGGTCAGCAGGCCGACGGCAAAGTCCAGGCGCAGCCGGGTCATGATCGATGCGCCGACAAAAGTCAGCCAGACCACCGAATACACCGACGCCTCATCCACCCAGTACAGCGGCAGGCCGGCATAGCGCGTGACCACGTTCAGCAGGATCAGCAACACCAGCAGCGTCATTAGGCCGCCAAGCAGATGCCGCTCGACGGCCAGCACGGCGTCCGAAAGGCGGAGCACCCAGCGCACCGGCCGCGCAACGCGCGGGCTGCCGTAGGCATTGGCCACGGCGGGGGAGGAAAGGTCGGACATTGCTGAAGGACTCCTGTTCGGGGGATTTCGGTCGGACCCGGGGCGCGAGCAAGTTGGATGCCACGCGCGCGATGCGCGCGCATGCGGGCGGCGCGATGGGCCTTGCGCGCGCCGCCCGTGCGAGCGGCTCAGGCCACCGACTGGTATTGCGCCGGACGCGTGGCCAGCGCCTGGCGCACGACCTTTTCGACGAAGGCGCGTTCGTCGCCCACCAGCGGCAGGCGTGGGCGGCGCATGTGTTCGGTGCCCACGCCGACGATGGCGTCGATCAGCTTCAGGTTCTGCACCAGCTTGTTCGACACGTCGAGATGCAGCATCGGCGTCATCCACTGGTAGAGCTTGAGCGCCTCGGCAAACTGTCCGGCCTTCATCAGGTCGAACAGCGCCACGGTCTCGCGCGGGAACGCGCAGCCGACGCCGGCGAGCAGACCATCGCAACCGAGCGCGAGCCCTTCGTAGGCCAGATCGTCGACGCCCATGAAGATCTGGTAGCGATCGCCCACGGTATTGCGCAGGTCGGTGACGCGGCGGATATCGCCGGTGCTTTCCTTGATGGCCGCGAGCCATTCGCAGTCCGCCAGCTCGGCCATATGCTCGGGCTTGAGATCGACGCGGTACGCGACGGGATTGTTGTAGACCATCATCGGCTTCTGGGCGGCATTGGCCATGGCGCGCACGTTCTGCATCGCCTCGCGCGCGTCGGCGACGTAGATCACCGATGGCATCACCATGAAGCCGGCTACGCCCAGCTTGTTGGCGCCGTCGATATAGCGCAGCGCGTCGCGCGTGCTGGTTTCCGAAACATTGGCCAGCACGGGGATGCGGCCGTCGGCGGCTTCCAGCGCGATGCGGGCCACGTCGAGTTTCTCGTCCAGCGACAGCGTGCTCGCCTCGCCCAGCGACCCGCATGTCACCAGACCGTGGATGCCGTTGCGGATCTGAAAGTCGATGTGCTTTATGGTGCCCTCGGCGTCGATGCGCTCGTCGGCGTGGAATTTGGTGGTGACTGCCGGAAAGATGCCAGTCCAGCGGGGATTGCGCATGAAAACTCCTCGAGTGAATGGGGGCGACCGGCATACAAGCCGTTTCGCCCCCGCATGGTAAATATCCTGTAAATATATTTAGGATATCTTTGTGGGGAGATCCAGCAAGATCGATGCCAGTGGAAACCCGGATAGGCTCGGCGACCTGCGATATGGCTTGGCGCAACGGTTTCGGCGGGTAGAGGCGGGCGCGCAGCCGGCTCCGCGACCCCGATGGCGCGGGCTTCTGCAATGGTGCGACGCGCCGAAGCTGGGCATGCCGTGCACCGTCGGTGTGTGCCGCCGGGCGCTTCGGTGCCTTGGAAATGCGAATCCACGGACGGTGCCGCCACGCCAGCATCGAAGCGATGCAGTGGGATATCTGCAGGGCTCGCGGCCGGTGTTCGATTTCCCGGGAAGGAACTAGTCGTACTTTCCCGAGTCAATGTTGCGTTCGGTTACAATGCTGTCCTGCAGCAAATCCCCGGTCTTAACACCCGCGGGAAGACCGCTCGATCTCCACCCAAGTGCTGCCATCCCCGCCCCATGCGTTTTGTTCTCTTTCTGCTGACTGCCCTGTGCCTGTCCGCGCTGTCCTTCCAGGCAGCGGCGAACGCGCGCGCGGCTGCGCCGAAAGTGCCGGTGGTGGCGCCCGCTGCGGAGCCTGACTACGCCATGTTGGCCGCGGGGGACGACCTCGCGGAACTGGTGCTGCGCGGCGATCCCGAAGACGGTCCGGACGACCAGATCGACGACGGACCCCCGCCGGGCTACTGCAATATCTGGTCGGCCGATCTGCTCGACCCGCTCGACCTGTTCGACGCGGTGGACGAAAGCAGCGCCCTGATCGTCGTGCCGCAGCTGCAACTGGCTGAATCGCGCGACAGCGCCGTCCATGTGCCCAAGGCACGCACGCTGTTCGAATCCGAAGGCGTGTTCAGACCGCCCAATCTCCTCGCCTGACACCTCCTGGCCGCGACCGGGCTGATCGGCCCTGCCTGCGCGCCTTCCTTGTCCTTGCGCCCCTGATATCCGCTGCGACACGCCTTGTGCCGCGGCGGCCCCATTCGCTGCCGCACCGGCCTCTCGCCGGGCGCATCCATTGGTGGCGGGCGTGCGCTGGGGACAGCCGTACCGCTCGATTTTTTCTGACATGAAGACCAACCATACGTTGACTTGGGTCGCGTCGCTGTCGCTCGTGACAGCGACGGCCTGGGCCGCGCAGCCCGTGCCGCCCGGCGCATCCGTGCCCGCCGTGCAGGCCGGTGCTTCGGCGCCGCCTGCCATGCAATACGCCGCCAAAGCCATGCCACGGGTCAGCAAGCCCGCGGCCGAGACTTTCGACTTGCCCCAGTTGCTGGAGCTTGCGCAATCGACCAACAAGGGCGCACAGGCCGCGCAGGCCAATGTGGACGCCGCCAGCGCCGCCATCAACAGCGCGCGCGCCTATCCGAACCCGCAGGTGGAGGTGATGTATGGGCGCCTGTCCGGCAAGCAGCCGGGCGTGGCCAGTGGCAATGCGCCGTCGTACGCTTTCGTACAGAAGTTCGACTATCCGAACCAGCGCCAACTGCGCGCGGAGATAGCGGGCCGCGGACTCGATGCCTCCGAGGCGCTGCGGAAGAGTTTCCGCGCTGAACTGGCCGCGCGCGTGAAGACCGCGTACTTCCAGGTGTTGCGCCGTGAAACCGAACTGGCCGCCGCGCGCGATGATCTGCAACTGACACGCCAGATTCAGGGCCGCGCCAAGGTGCGTGTGGACGTGGGCGAAGCGCCGCGCTACGAACTGATCAAGGCCGAAACTGAACTGCTGGCCGCGCAGAAAACGCTGCAGACCGCCGAGCTGCGCGTCGAACAGGCCAAGGCCGCGCTGCGCCAGCAGGTTGGCGGCGCCATGCCCGCGAGCTTTGCGCTGGGCGGCAGCCTGGCGGGCACACCGGACGTGCCGACGCTGGCCGTGTTGCGCGACGCGATGCAGGCCAACAATGCCGAACTGAACCAGCGCCGCAGCGAACTGGAACGCGCGCAGCTCGGAGTCGATTACCAGCGCTCGCTGCGTTGGCCGGAAGTGTCGCTGCGCGCCAGCACCGATCGCCAGCCCGACAACAATGTCTCGCAGATCGGCCTGATCATGACGATCCCGCTGTGGGACCGTCGCAGCGGCCCCGTAGGCGAGGCCACGGCGCAGGCCACTCAGGCGCGCACCGCGCTGGAAGCGCGCGAGTTCGAACTGTCGCAGGAGCTCGAAAGCGCCTATCAGCAATACGAGATCACGCAGGCGCAGGTCACCGCGCTGGAATCGGGCATCGTGCGCGAGGCCGAATCGGCGCTGGGCGTGGCCGAAGCCGCCTACCGTTTTGGCGAGCGCGGCATTCTCGACTATCTCGACGCCCAGCGCGTGCTGCGCAACGCGCGCAGCGAACTGATCAACGCGCAGTACGAACTGCAGATCGCCGCGATCCAGATTGAAAAGCTCATGTCGGCCACGCCGGGCGCCCATGCCGCCGCTGCGCCGTCCATGTCCGTCACACCGAATACGAACTGAACATGCGTCCCTCCCATTCCCTGCTTTCCATTGCAGCGGCTGTCGTGCTGGCGATGTCGCTGGCCGGCTGCTCCAAAGATCCCGAACCGGCGGCCGAGACACCGAAGCTGCCGCCGGGCATCGTCAAGCCCGCCGACAACCTGCAGAAGACGCTGAAGGTGGCGCCGGTCGCCACGTCCGCGTTCAGCGAGATGCTGCGCGTGTCGGGCCGTATCGATTTCGATGAACAGCGCGTGTCGCGCATCGGCGCGAGCGTGACCGGCCGGGTCACGGACCTCTACGCAATCCTCGGCCAGGAAGTCAAGGCCGGTCAGGTGCTGGCGCGCCTGCACAGCAGCGAACTGGGCGCCGCCCAGATGGCGTTCCTGAAGGCCGAGGCGCAGAACGATCTGCAAGCGCGCAATGCCGAGCGCGCGCGCCAGTTGTTTGCCGCCGACGTGATCGGCCGCGCCGAGCTGCAGCGCCGTCAGAGCGAATACGCGATCGCTGCCGCGGAAATGCGCGCCTATCGTGATCAACTGCGCGTGCTGGGCATGTCGACCGCGGCCGTTTCCGCGCTGGCAAAGAACGGCAGCATCGATTCGTATTCGCCGGTGTTTTCCAGCATTAGCGGCACTGTGGTGGAGCGCAACGTCGCGCAGGGCCAGGTGGTGCAGCCGGCCGATGCGCTTTATACCGTCGCCGATCTGTCGCGCGTGTGGGTGGTGGCCGAAGTGCCCGAGCAGCAGGCCGCACAGGTGGCCGAAGGGCAGAGCGTCGATATCGAGGTGCCGTCGCTGGCCAACGCCAATGGCCGCATCACGGGCCGGCTGATTTACGTGGGACGCACCGTCAATCCGCAGTCGCGCACCGTGCTGGTCCGCACCGAACTCGAGAACAAGGAAGGGCGTCTGAAGCCGGCCATGCTGGCCACCATGCTGATTGCGGGCAAGCCCGTCGATACGCTGGTGGTGCCGGGCGCGGCCGTGGTGCGCGACGGCAACGACGAGCAGGTCTACGTTGAAACCGCGCCGGGCCAGTATCGGCTGACCCGCGTGAAGCTCGGTTCCGAAAGCGACGGCATGCGCGTGGTGCTGGGCGGTATCAAGGCGGGCGATCGTGTCGTGGTGGAGGGCGCCTTCCATCTCGACAACGAGCGCAAGCGCCTGGAACAGGGGTAAGCGGCCATGATGACATCGCTTGTGGAAGCCGCCATCAAACAGCGGCTGGTGGTGTGCGTGATCGCCGTGGTGCTGTTCCTGTTCGGCCTGCGCGCCGCCGGCAAGCTGTCGGTGGATGCGTTTCCGGATGTGACCAACGTACAGGTGCAGATCGCCACCGAGGCGACCGGACGCTCGCCCGAGGAAGTGGAGCGCTTTGTCACGGTGCCGATCGAAATGTCGATGACGGGCCTGCCCGGACTCGAGGAGATGCGCTCGCTGAACAAGGCCGGCCTGTCGCTGATCACGCTGGTGTTCACCGACAAGACCGACGTGTATTTCGCGCGGCAACTGGTGATGGAGCGGCTGATCGAGGTGGCCGGACGCATGCCCGAGGGCGTCACGCCCGTGCTGGGTCCGGTATCGACCGGCCTGGGCGAGGTCTACCAGTACACGCTGGACCGCGCGGACGACGGCGATCGCGACCTCACGCAGGAGGAACTGGCAGAGCGGCGCATCGCGCAGGACTGGGTGGTGCGCCCGCTGCTGCGATCGATCCCCGGCGTGGCCGAGATCAACTCGCAGGGCGGTTACGTGCGGCAGTACCAGGCGCTGGTCAATCCCGACCGCATGCGTCACTACGAAGTCAGTCTCCAGCAGGTGTACCAGGCGCTGGCGCGCAACAACGCCAACTCCGGCGGCGGCGTGCTGCCGCACTACGCGGAGCAGTACCTGATCCGCGGCGTGGGCCTGGCCAAGGGCGTGGACGATATCGGCAGCATCGTGCTCAAGGAGGTCAACGGTACGCCGGTGTATCTGCGCGATGTGGCGCAGGTCACGATCGGCCACGAGGTGCGCCAGGGCGCGGTGGTCAAGAATGGCAAGACCGAAGCCGTCGGCGGCATCGTCATGATGATGCGCGGCGGCAACGCCAAGGAAGTGGTGAGCCGGGTCAAGGCGCGCGTGGCGGAAATCAACGAGCGCGGCATGCTGCCGGACAAGCTGCAGATCGTGCCGTACTACGACCGCAGCGAACTGGTGGATGCGGCGCTCTGGACCGTCACCAAGGTGCTGCTCGAAGGCGTGGTGCTGGTGGTGATCGTGCTGTTCCTGTTCCTCGGCGATGTGCGCTCGTCGGTGATCGTGCTGGCCACGCTGGTGCTGACGCCGCTGCTGACGTTCATGGTGATGAACCGGGTAGGGCTGTCGGCCAACCTGATGTCGCTGGGCGGGCTTGCCATCGCCATCGGGTTGATGGTGGACGGGTCTGTGGTGGTGGTGGAGAACGCGTTCGAGCGGCTGGGCCACGCCGGCAAATCGGGGCTGACCAAGACCCAGGTGCTGGTCAAGGCCGTGCAGGAAGTGGCCACGCCGGTGATCGTCGGCGTCGGCATCATCATCCTGGTGTTCCTGCCGCTGATGACGCTGCAGGGCATGGAAGGCAAGATGTTTGCGCCGCTGGCCTTCACGATCTCGATTGCGCTGGCGATCTCGCTGTTCCTGTCGCTGACGCTCTCGCCGGTGCTGTCTTCGTACCTGCTCAAGGGCGGCGCGGAGCACGACACGCGGGTGATTGCGTTCATGAAACGCCATTACCTGCGCATGCTGCACTGGGCGCTGGCCAACAGCAAGAAGACGGTGTTTTCCGCCGTGGGCCTGTTCGTCGCCACGGTGGCGATCGTGCCGCTGCTGGGCACCTCGTTCATTCCGGAGATGAAGGAAGGCTCGATCGTTCCCGCGATCGACCGCGTGCCGAACATCTCGCTGGAAGAGTCGATCAAGCTCGAAAGGCAGGCCAACAAGCTGGTGCTCGAAGTGCCGGGCGTGAAGTCGGTGGTGTCCGGCGTGGGTCGCGGCGAAAGCCCGGCGGACCCGCAGGGCCAGAACGAGTCGACGCCGATCGCCAGCCTGAAGGATCGCGACCAGTGGCCCGACGGCTGGACCCAGGACGACATCGCCAACGCCATCCGCGAAAAGCTCAAGGCCATCCCCGGCGTGCAGATCGTGATGGCGCAGCCGATCTCGGATCGCGTCGATGAAATGGTCAGCGGCGTGCGTTCGGATATCGCCGTGAAGATCTTTGGCGACGATCTCGACAAGCTGCGCGGCCTGGCTGGCGACATCGCGCGCGTGGCGGGCGGCATCCAGGGCGCGCAGGACGTGCGTATCGAGCGGATTTCCGGGCAGCAGTACCTGTCGATCGAGATCGACCGCCAGGCGATTGCGCGTTACGGGCTCAACGTATCGGACATTCACGACATCATCGAGATCGCCATCGGCGGCAAGCGCGCCACCGACATTTTCGAAGGCGAGCGCCGTTTTGCCGCGGCCGTGCGTCTGCCCGAGGCATTCCGCGACAACGTGCAGGCCATCCGCCAGTTGCTGGTGCAGGCGCCCGATGGCGTGCAGGTGCCGCTGCAGAGCGTGGCAAAGATCGAGGTCACCGACGGCCCCGCGCAGATCAGCCGCGAAATGGGCAAGCGCCGCGTGGTGGTGATGATCAACGTGAAGGATCGCGACCTGGGCGGCTTCGTGGCCGAACTGCAGAGCGCCACCGAAGCGAAGGTCAAGCTGCCGGAAGGCTACTACTTCGAGTGGGGCGGCCAGTTCCAGAACATGGAACGCGCCATGGGCCACCTGAAGAT